>OHAQ01000373.1_pt1 | contig 34961 bp, 35 predicted proteins | sample 1577111 | NCBI WGS metagenome assembly OHAQ01 (sample SAMEA3541549, study PRJEB24748) | human gut metagenome | biome: human gut; feature: human-associated habitat; material: faeces | place: China | collected 2012 | reverse complement strand
GAAACTATTTTTAGAAACAGGGTATTGTGAGAAAAACGACTTGACAAATTAACCTAATAGGGTAATATAAAGACATGGAAAAGAACAAGCCGCATTGCCCCCTGAGCCGTGTAAAGGCCCTGATTGAAGCTGGAAAGGTCCATATGACAACCACAGCGCGAAATGGTGCCGCTGCATTGGGGTATGACCGCAAACGAGCCTATGCGGAAATCATGTGCCTGAGTCCTCATGAGTTCTATAAGAGCATGATCGCGCTGATCTTGCGCAGCGCGGCGGCGACCTGCATCATCCCCATGCAGGACTGGCTGGGGCTGGACAACTCCGCCCGCATCAACAAACCCTCCACCGTGGGCCAGAACTGGCGCTGGCGGCTGAAAAAGACCCAGCTGACCAAGAAGCTCCAAAAAGAGATCTGCCAGCTGACCACCCGCTACGGGCGGAAGAACTGGGCGTAACTGTATTAAAACCATAAAACCCCATGTCCGGGCCGTTCACACAACGGTCTGGGCATGGGGTTCTTTTCCTGGATCAGTGACAGCCGGATGGCAGCAGACTCCGGTTCATTCAAACCAGGCTTTCGATGATCTCCGCGCACTTTTCAATGCCGTTCCGACGGTGGAAAAGGGCAAATGAGCGCCGTAAAAGAGGTTGTCGACGAACTGAACCTTGACATCCCCATTGCCGGACTTGCCAAAGACGGGAAACACCGCACATCGGAACTGCTGTACGGTTTCCCGCCGCAGACCATCGGACTGAAACAAAACTCTCCCCTTTTCCGTCTGCTGACGCAAATACAGGACGAGGTACACAGGTTTGCCATTACCTTCCACCGCGACAAGCGCAGCAAGCGGCAGGTAGCTTCGGCCTTAGACGAGATAAAAGGGATTGGAGAAAAGACAAAGAACGCTCTGCTAAAGGAGTTCAAAAGCGTAAAACGAATCAAGGAGGCATCGGCGGAAGATATTGTCAAAGTGATTGGAGAGGCGAAAGCGAAAATCATAAAGGACTATTTCACAGACAAATAGTCCTTCAATACAAATTCTTGTCCCACACCGCGGCAATCACGAATTTATTCGTAACTTTGCAACCTGCAAAATAATTTTTTAGGAGTAAAACATGAGAGTAGTTATACAACGTACCGGGCATGCGTCTGTCACAATCAACGGAACCTGTAAGTCCGCCATCCGCAAAGGATTTATGATATTGGTAGGCATAGAGGAGACGGACGGCAAGGAAGACATCGACTGGTTGTGTAAAAAGATTGTCAACCTGCGTGTTTTTGACGACGAGAATGGCGTTATGAATAAATCCATACTCGACATTGACGGTGAGATATTGGTAATCAGCCAGTTTACGCTGCACGCATCTACCAGGAAAGGCAATCGCCCCTCTTACATACGGGCGGCAAAACCGGAAATATCCGTTCCGCTGTACGAACAATTCTGCAAGGAATTGAGTTTTGCATTAGGTAAAGAGATAGGTACCGGCGAATTTGGAGCCGATATGAAAGTAGAATTAGTAAACGATGGCCCTGTGACCATCTGTATGGATACAAAAAACAAGGAATAATGACGTTAAAAGAAGCACAACAAGAAGTGGACTCCTGGATAAAAAAATACGGAGTACGCTACTTCAGCGAGCTCACCAATATGGCCGTATTGACCGAAGAAGTCGGCGAGCTGGCACGAGTTATGGCACGCAAATACGGCGACCAGTCTTTTAAGGAAGGAGAGAAAGACAACGTTGAAGAAGAAATCGCGGACGTCCTTTGGGTACTTCTCTGCATTGCCAACCAGACCGGTGTAGACATCACCGAAGCATTTGCACGCAGCATCGAGAAGAAAACCAAACGCGACCAGACAAGACATATCAATAATCCTAAATTATCCGACCATGGAGAATAACGAATCTACACAGAGTAAGTACGATGCCGCTCTGGCGAAGTACAACACCAATTTGAATGATGCGGAAGTGGCAGCGGAAGTAGCCGGAATAATCGCAGAGAAAGTCCCTGCAAACAATACTCCGGAAGTAAAGAAGTTCCTGTTCAACTGCATCGACCTGACCACGCTCAACAGTACGGACAGCGATGAAAGCGTCATGAAATTCACCCAAAAGGTAAACCAGTTTGACGAAGAATTTCCCGATTTGAAGAACGTAGCGGCCATCTGCGTATATCCCAACTTTGCGGAAGTAGTAAAGGATACGCTGGAAGTGGAAGACGTAAAGATAGCCTGCGTATCGGCAGGTTTCCCCTCTTCACAGACTTTCATAGAAGTAAAAGTAGCCGAAACCGCCATGGCAATCATGGAAGGCGCGGATGAGATAGACATTGTAATCTCCGTAGGAAAGTTCCTGAGCGGCGACTATGAAACCATGTGCGATGAGATACAGGAGCTGAAAGCCACCTGCAAGGAGCATCACCTGAAGGTAATCCTGGAGACCGGCGCGCTGAAAACGGCAGCCAACATCAAAAAGGCCTCTATCCTATCCATGTATGCCGGAGCCGATTTCATCAAGACTTCCACCGGCAAACAGCAGCCTGCCGCCACTCCGGAAGCAGCCTACGTAATGTGTCAGGCTATTAAGGAATACCATGCCTTGACGGGCAACAAGATAGGTTTCAAACCGGCAGGCGGCATCAACTGCGTAAACGATGCGCTCATCTACTACACCATCGTAAAAGAAGTGCTGGGCGAAGAATGGCTGAACAACGGATTGTTCCGTTTGGGAACCAGCCGTCTGGCAAATCTCCTGCTGTCGGAAATCAAAGGTGAAGAAATGAAGTTCTTTTAAGAGGAATACGGTTGATATATCCGTTATATAAAACAAAGCGAAGAACCTGCTCTCTATATAAGGAAACAAGGTTCTTCGCTTCGTTTTTGAATGACGGGATATAAAAGAAACTTTGATAGATATTCCGTCTTTATTGTATAAAAAACAAACTTATTTTTCGCGTTCCACTACGTAATCAAGATAGCAAACAAGCGCTTTCTTGACATCCGTATCTTCCATGGAAGCTAATAACGAAAGTGCCTTTTCCTTAAACTCAATCATAACTTTCGTAGCGTATTCAATGCCTCCGTTTGCCTTGGAAAACTCGATCAATCGGGCTATTTCATCAGTTGTAGCCGTTCCGCTCTTTACTTTCGCGGCAATCTCCTGCGCCTGCTTGTCGCGGGTTGAATTAAGGGCATAAAGTACAGGTAAGGTCAGCTTTCCTTCCAGCATATCATTGCCGGTAGGTTTGCCGATTTCCTTGCTTTCGTAGTAATCGAATATATCATCCTTGATTTGAAAGCAAAGACCGATGTATTCGCCAAAGAGACGTGCATATTCCACCTTTTCATCGCCAGCTCCCACCGAAAGCGCACCCGCTTTCATGCATGCGGCAAACAGTACGGCCGTCTTCTTGCGGATGACATCAAAGTAAATATCCTCGGAATATTCGGGATTGCTGACATTGGAAAGCTGCAACAGCTCCCCTTCCGCCAAATCCTGTCCCAGCTTCGAAACAATATCGATAATGCCGTAATTGCGCGTCATCCCCACTTCCACCAAAGCCGTTGCCAGTAAATAATCTCCCGTAAGCACCGCCACCTTATTATTAAAAACGGCATTCACGGAGAGCTGCCCCCGGCGTTCGGTACTCTCGTCCACCACATCGTCATGCACCAGGCTTGCCGTATGCAGCAGCTCCAAGGCAACCGCAGCATGAAGCGTTGCCGGACAAATCTCATTGTACAGCTTCGCCGCAAGCAAAACCAGAATCGGGCGCATCATCTTCCCATTCTTCTGCCGTATATGCGCAATCACGCTGTTCAGCAAAAGGTTAGAACTGGAAAGGCAACTATCAAAATGCTTTTTGAAGTCTTCCAACTCCGCAGAAATCGGGGATTTTATGAAGGATATACTGTCCATACATCGCTATTTGAGCACAAAAATAGTAATAAAACGGTTAATACGGTATTTTTTTGTACTTTTACCATGAAAAAAAGAATAAATATATGAATTCAACCGATAAACTTTTCTTGCTTGATGCCTACGCATTGATATACCGTGCTTATTACGCGTTCATCAAAAATCCGCGAATCAACTCCAAAGGATTCAACACTTCCGCCATTCTGGGGTTTGTGAACACCCTGGAAGAGGTGCTGAAAAAGGAAAATCCCACACATATAGGAGTAGCTTTCGACCCTTCGGGACCTACATTCCGCCACGAGGCTTACGAACAATACAAAGCGCAACGGGAAGAGACTCCCGAGGCTATCCGTCTTTCCGTACCTATTATAAAGGATATTATCCGCGCCTACCGCATTCCTATCCTGGAAGTGCCCGGTTATGAAGCCGACGACGTAATAGGCACGCTTGCCACCGAAGCCGGCAGACAAGGTATTGTCACTTACATGATGACGCCCGACAAAGACTACGGCCAACTGGTGTCGGAGAATGTATTCATGTACCGCCCCAAACACAGCGGCGGATTCGAAGTCATGGGTATCGAAGAGATAAAAGCGAAGTTCGATATCCAGTCCACAGAGCAAGTCATCGACATGCTGGGACTGATGGGCGACTCTTCCGATAACATCCCCGGCTGTCCGGGCGTGGGAGAGAAAACCGCACAAAAGCTGGTGGCTGAATTCGGCAGCATCGAAAACCTGCTTGCCCATACCGACCGGCTGAAAGGTGCGCTTAAAACCAAAGTAGAGGCAAACCGGGAAATGATTGCTTTCTCCAAATTCCTTGCAACCATCAAAGTGGACGTACCTATCAAGCTCGACATGAATACACTCGTCCGCGAAGAGCCGAACGAAGAAGAGCTCCGCAAGATTTTTGAAGAGCTGGAATTTCGTACCCTCATCGACCGTGTCCTGAAAAAGACAGGCTCTCCCCTTCCCTCTTCTTCCAGTTCCGCTTCGCCCGATCCTTATGCGGGAACTTTGTTTGCCCAACCCACCGACGGCACAACTTCCGGAAACAACGCTCCGGTTCAAGGCGATTTGTTTGCAAATTTTGCGGACAACGGGACGGGTGATGTAAAAAATTCGATTCTCACGCGCTTAGAAATGCTCGATGTAGACTATCAACTGATTGATACAGAAGAGAAAAGAAAGAAAATTATTCAAAAGTTACTTACAAAAGAAATTCTCTCAATAGATACGGAAACCACCGGAACCGAACCGATGGAAGCGGAACTGGTGGGAATGAGCTTCAGTGATGCCGAAAACCGGGCTTACTATGTACCCGTTCCGGCAAATCGTGACGAAGCGTTAAAAATCGTCAATGAGTTCCGCCCTCTTTACGAAAATGAAAATTCCATGAAAGTAGGACAAAATATCAAGTACGATATGATTGTCCTTCAAAACTACGGAGTACAGGTAAAAGGAAAACTTTTCGACACCATGCTTGCCCATTATGTATTGCAACCGGAGCTCCGGCACAACATGGACTACCTTGCCGAAATCTATCTGCACTACCAGACCATCCACATCGATGAACTTATAGGAGCCAAAGGCAAGAACCAAAAGAACATGCGCGACCTTCCGCCGGAAGACGTATACCGCTACGCTTGCGAAGATGCGGACGTTACACTGAAACTGAAGAACGTACTCGAAAAAGAACTGAAAGAGCACGCTGCCGAACATCTCTTTTACGAAATAGAGATGCCGCTCGTATCGGTGCTCGTCAACATTGAAAGCAACGGAGTGCGTATCGATACGGAAGCGCTTAAACAATCGTCCGAGCATTTCACGCTCCGCCTGCAGGAGATTGAAAAAGAAATCTATGCACTGGCAGGTGGCGAAACCTTCAATATCGGCTCACCCAAACAGGTAGGCGAAGTGTTGTTTGACAGACTCAAAATCGTAGAGAAAGCCAAAAAAACCAAGACCGGACAGTATGTCACTTCCGAGGAAGTACTCGAGAGCCTTCGGAACAAACACGCAATTATCGGTAAGATACTTGAATACCGCGGACTGAAAAAGCTGCTAAGTACCTACATCGATGCATTGCCCCAGCTGATAAATCCGCGTACGGGACGTATCCATACCTCGTTCAACCAGGCGGTAACCGCTACCGGACGACTCAGCTCAAGCAATCCGAACCTGCAAAACATACCCATTCGTGACGAGGTCGCTGTAACGCACGGCGCTGTCGCAGGTGATGACCGCACCGCTGTGGTAGAAGGCGACGTTGCCGACCAGACAGACGGCCGACGTATCCCGAAACTCGATCGGGTACATCACGTCGGCTTTCAGGTCGACGACCTTCTTTTCGGGCTGTGCCGCACCGCGGCCGCCCGTCCGGGCGAACATCGTCGCGCCGACGGCCAGCAATACGAACGCTATGGTCAGGAATCGTCTCAAACGGATGACTGCTTCAAAAAACGGGCCGGCCCGCCGTATCCCTTCACCGGACGCAGCGCAGGAGCGCCGGCCGGATTCGCCGCGGAACCGCCTTCGCTATTTTACCCAATGTTTGTTGGCGAACTCCCCGTCGCGGAACTCGGGATCGATGTAGACGTACATGCCGTCGATCTTCTTGGAGAGCCACTCCCCGAAAACCTTCTCCTGCTTGCGGTTGAGCGCCATCTGCTCCAAACGCAGGTAGTCCTCGTTGAGCGAGGCGACGTGCGTGGGGATGATCTGAACCAGCTTGACGATCTTGCTCAACTGGTTGCCGTTCATGTCCTGCGTCTGATAGGCCGGTGAAATATCGCCGACTTTGAGTTGCGAGAGCGTGCGGAAGTCGGCAATGGCGCTGGGGCCCATGTTGCCGAAATCCTCCTTCAGGAACTTCGTGGCCGTATAGCGTGCGTCGTTAGCGTTGTAATGCTCCAGCAACTCGTGGTTGGTCACGATACCGCCGTTCTGGCGCGAATAGGGATCGTCCGAAAAGCGCAGGGCCGCCTCCTCGAACGTCAGCGAATCGGCGCGGATCAACTCCGCGATGCTGTCGAGCTGCCGGTCGGGCTCGGAGAGCTCTTCGGTGGTGTAGGTCGGGCGGATCAGGATATGACGGCAGTGATAGAGGTTGCCCTTTTTGTCGATGAGCTGGATGAGGTGGAAGCCGTACTGCGTCTCCACGACCTCCGATATCTGCCCCGGTTTCAACTCCGAAAGCGCGTCGGCGAAGGGCTGCACGAAGGTCTGCAACGTCGCAGGCTCCATTTCGCCGCCGTGCAGCGCCGAACCGTCGACCGAATAGATACGCGCCAGCAGGTCGAACTTGGCGTCGCCCGTGATGATGCGTTCGCGCATCTCCAACAGACGCTCGCGCGCGCGGCGCTTGGCTTCGTCGATCGACTTGGGGAACTTGGTGATATGGGCGTAGACGTATTGGTCGCCGATCACGGGCAGGCTGTCCTTGTCGGTCTGGCGGTAGAATCGCTCCACCTCGCCGGGGATGATCGTCACCTTGCCGATCACCTCGCGCTGCATTCCCGAAGCGTAGGCCTCCTCCTCGTAGCGGCGGCGCAGATTTTCACGGATATTGAAGATCGGGTTGTGCATCTTCGCCTCGACGGCCGGAATCGTCCCTTCGCGGGCGATCATATCCTGCACCTCCTCCTCGACGCGGGCCATGATGTCGGTCTTCATGATCTCCACCGAGTCGATGAGCGCCTGGTTGTAAAGCAACTTCTGCATCATCAGCTGTTCGAGCGCCTCGTTCATCGGGTCGCGGTCGGAGGTATAGCCCTGTTCGCGGCGCGACTCGGTCAACCGCCGCGCGGTGTTCTCCACTTCGGAGTAGGTGATCGACGACCCGCCCACGACGGCCACGACCTTGTCCAGCATCACCTGCTGGGCCCGCACGCCGAAAGCGCAAACCGCCAGCGCAGCACAACACAGAATCCTTGCAAATCTCATATCGTAAAGTCTATAAAGTCTAATTGCTCCTGTTCCCGTAAATTTTCGCCTCGCCTTCCGCCAGCGCCGCGTCGACCAGCTCCTCCTCGTGCGATCGGATCACCTCGGCCTGCCGCAGGTTGAACAGAATACGGCGAATGGTGGCCCGGCGCGTTTCGAGCGGCGCCGTCTGGCCGCTGCCGGCCACCTCCGTCACGAAGAAATAATAGTGCGACTCGTTGTCGCGCAGCTGCTGCACCTCGCCCGGTCGGATCAACTGCTCCGACGCCATTCCCTGACGCAGCGGCAGGTTGGCCGCAAAATCGCTCCACGGCGTCCACTCCGCGAACTCCTTCAACTCGAAATCGTTCTTGGCGCAGATGTCGGCCAGATCCTGCAAGCGGTCGGCCGAACTCGCCTTGACCAGTTCGCGCAGTTTGAACGACTGGCGGTGGTTCACCGGAAAGCGCACGATACGCCCCTTGACCAGCGGCCGATCGAGCTTGAACTCCGCCTTGTGAGCGTTGTAGTAGGCCGCAATGTCCTCCTCGGTGAAGGTCGTGTCGATGCGTTCGTCCACATAGAACTGGTCGAGCTTGCGGATCAGCAACGACTGGCGGTAGGCCTCGACCTTCGCCTCGATGTCGTCGGCCGAAGCCGAAAAGAGCTGTTCGGCCTCCGACAGCTTCAACTGCTTGCCGATCCATTTGCGGACATACAACTCGGCGAAGGCGACGCTGTCGTCGCCCGTCAGCCCCGCCGGCAACGCACGGCCGAGTTCCTGCTCGTCGAGCGTCGCGCCGCCCGCCTTGGCCAGCGTGCGGCCGCCGCCGACGGTCACGGTCGGCATCTCCCGACAGCCGACGGCCGCCAGCAGCAGAAGTCCTGCCGTTATCTTCGTAACAATTCGCATATCCGATGGGCAAAGATATAATTTTTACCGCAAAAGAACGCTAATCCGACCGGATTATTGTGCTTCGGCTGCCGCCTGCTCCTGCTCCCGCAGGCGCGCGATGGTCTTCCACACCATATAGCCGGCCACGAGGAAGATGCCGAGCGACACGCCGTAAACGGCCGTATAGAGCATCTTCAAGCCGTGGGCAGACATCAGTTCGTACAGCGTCGTATGCGCATATCCGAGCGTGAGCAGCAGCATGGCCAGCGCATTGTTGAACGCATGGAGGATCACCACGATGTAGAGCGAATTGGAACGGATATAGATGAATCCGAGCAGCAGCCCCATCACGAAGGCGTTGACGACGGCCGCCGGATAGAAGTGGATCACGCCGAAAAAGAGCGCCGAAAAGAGCAGTCCGTAAGCCGCGCCGCCCTTGGCGCGGGCGGCGTCGAGCAGAATGCCCCGGCAGAGGAACTCCTCGGCCAGCGGCGCCATGACCACCGTAAGCAGCAGCGCCCGCCAGCCCCGCCCGTAGAAATCGGGGATTTCGGGCAGCAGTTGGAGCAACGGCTCCAACACCACGTTGGTCGCCGCCATCAGGAGCATCCCCCACAGAATCAGCGCGGGATTCAGCCCGCGCACGGCGTAACGCCCGAGGCGGCGGTTCCCCCCGCGCAGACGGCGGTAGATCAGCGTCAGGCCGATCATCAGCCCCATCGTCAGCGGATAGGCGTAAAAGTTGAACTGCGCGGCCGCCGCATGGGCCCGGGCGGCAACGGTCTCGTCGGCACTGCCCAGCGCGGCCGCATCGGGCATCCTCGCCCCCGCGAGCGGCAGCACGAACGCCACGACCAGCTGGATGACCACGAACAGCCCTACGAGGGCAAGCAGATCGAACCACGTGGGAAACTTGTAGCGCGGAGCGGCCGGATCGGCAGGAGCGTCGCTCGGGCCGGAAGCCGCCGGCGCTGCGCCCTCCGGCGCGGACGGGGCGGTATCGTCCATGGAAACGGGAACCTCCTCCCGGTGCGATTTTCTGAATTTCATCTGTATAACTTTCACGGTCAACGGTTCGAGAGACCAAAGGTAAGCATTTTTTCGGGAACGTTGCTGAAATTCGATTTAAATTCACTAAATTTGCCCGATTGTAAACCCTTTTTACGAATGGCAAAAATCATCGCACTCGCAAACCAGAAAGGCGGCGTGGGAAAGACCACGACGGCGATCAATCTGGCCGCTTCGCTGGCCATTCTCGGCAAGAAGGTGCTGCTGCTCGACGCCGACCCGCAGGCCAACGCCACGTCGGGCCTGGGCTTCGACATCAATGCCGAGGGCATCTACGAATGCATCACCGGCGCACGCCGCGCCTCGGAGGTGATCCTTCGCAGCGAGGACGTCAAACGGCTGTGGCTGCTGCCGTCGAGCATCAATCTGGTGGCGGCCGACACCGAACTTCCGAAAATGGAACAGGGCCACCACGTCGTCAAGCGGATTCTCGCGGAGGTGCGCGACGACTACGACTACGTGCTCGTCGACTGCTCGCCCTCGCTGGGATACACCACCGTCAACGTCCTCACGGCCGCCGACTCGGTGCTGATTCCCGTGCAGTGCGAATACCTGGCGCTCGAAGGGCTCTCGAAGCTGCTCAACACGATCAAGATCGTCAAGAGCGGCCTGAACCCCGCGCTCGAAATCGAAGGATTCGTGCTGACGATGTACATGCGCAACCGCCTGAACAACCAGGTCGCCACCGAGGTGCGCGAGCATTTCGGGCCGCTGACGTTCGATACAATAATCCAGCGCAACATCCGTTTGGGAGAGGCCCCCTCGCACGGCAAGCCCGTCATGTTGTACGACGCGGCCGCATCGGGTTCGGTCAATTACCTCAACCTGGCCAAAGAGTTGCTCAAAAGAAACAGGAAAAACGGGAATTGAGCATCGGCGGCCGGTCGGCCGCCATGCGGGAAACGACGCAGACGATCGTCTCTGCGCTCGTGCGAACTTTACGATAGGACGCCGACCGGCCATCGCGAAACCAAGGCTCGCGGCGCATACGGGGAAGCACGATTCCCCGACTTTAATTACGAGACAGTATGAAACAGAAGGGATTAGGCAGGGGGTTGGACGCCATTTTCGGCAACGACCACCTCGACGCAAAACTCAAACCGATGACCGAAATGGCAGAAATCGCCGTCTCGGAGATCATCCCCAATCCCACGCAGCCGCGCACGCAGTTCGACGAGGAGGCTCTGGACGAACTGGCCGACTCGATCCGTCAGCTGGGCGTCATCCAGCCCATCACGGTCAAGCGGCAGGGCGACGGGAAGTACATCATCATCAGCGGCGAACGCCGCTGGCGCGCCGCACAGCGCGCCGACGTGGCCACGCTGCCCGCCTACATCCGCGAGGTGGACGACGAGAACCTGCACGCGATGGCGCTGGTGGAGAACATCCAGCGGCAGGACCTCAACGCGATCGAAATCGCGCTGGGAATGCAGCGGCTCATCGACGAGTGCGGGCTTACGCAGGACGCGCTCTCCGAAAAGGTGGGTAAGAAGCGCTCGACGGTCTCCAATTTTCTGCGCCTGCTCAAACTGCCCGACGAGATCCAGCTGGCACTCAAAGAGGGATTGATCTCGGCCGGCCACGCCAAGGCGATCGCCGGAGCACCGGCCGACCGGCAGCTGCATCTGCTCAAACGCTGCATCAAGAAAGACCTCTCGGTACGCCAGATCGAGGAGCTGGTGCGTTCGTTCAACGCGCAGCGTCCCGCCGAGCCGGCCGAAGACGAGGAGTATCCCGAAAGCTACCTGCGGCTGGTGGAGCAGCTCGAACGCTTCTTCTCGCAGGAGATCAGCATCAAGCGGTCTAAAAACGGCGGCGGAAAGATCGTCATCGATTTCGCCGGCGACGCCGACATCGAAAAGTTCCTCACCCGTTTCGCCGACAAATAGCGCATGAAATTCCGTCCGGGCATACGTCGTTCGCTGCTCACGGCCCTGCTGGCCGCGGTCGTCTGCATCGCGGCGGCGGAAGCGGCCGTACCCCAGACTCCCCCGCAGGGCGTCAAAGGCGGCTCGGTGTCGCTCGAACGGTTCCGGGGAAAGAAGTCCATCGTGCGGGGCGGACGAATGCCGTTGCCCGACTCGCTGCGGCGCGATTCGCTGGGGCGCGATTCATTGCGCACGGCCGTCGACAGCACGCTGCTTAGGCTCGACTCGCTGGGCGGCGCGTTGCTGCCGCAGGATTCGCTGCTGCAGCAACTCACCGGCGGCGACTCGCTGCTGCGCGACACGCTGCTGCTCGATTCGCTGCGACGCGATTCGCTGGCGCTCGCACCGGCCGACACCGCCCGCACCGAAAAGAAACGCAACTGGTTCATGAGCGACTCGATGTCGCTGTCGCGCGTCTGCTGGATGTCGATCCCCATCCCCGGCTACGGCCAGATCTACAACAAGCAATATTGGAAACTCCCGATCCTCTACGGCACGTTCGGCACCTCGCTGGCGCTGTACTTTCACGAGAACAAGAAGTTCAAGCCGCTCAAACGCCGCTTCGAGGAGATCACGAGCCAGGAGATGTCGCGCACGGAGGAGCTGGACGCCGTGCAGAGCGAAATGATCCGCCACAACACGCGCCGGCAAATCTACCTGTTCGCAGCCATCGGCTCCTACATTTATTTCATCGGCGACGCGGCGGTCAACTACGCCTCCAACGACGTATCGTCGGTCAAGAAAGCCACGACGCTGGCCACGATCTGCCCCGCCGCCGGCCAGATCTACAACAAGAGTTACTGGAAGGTGCCCATCGTGCTGGGCGGATTCGCCTCGATGATCTACATCATCGACTGGAACACCCGTGGTTACCAGCGCTTCAAAAAGGCCTACCGTCTGCGCTACGACTACGACCAGAAGGTCGCGGCCCACAACCAATGGAAGGAGGACGTGAAGAACGATCCCGACCTGCCCGAACCCGAAAACCCCGCGTCGTCGACCGACGAATTCAAGGGCCGCTATTCGGCCGATTTTCTCAAAAACCTCAAAAACAATTACCGACGCAACCGCGACCTGAGCATCATCGCCACGGCGGGTCTCTACATCCTTCAAATCGTCGACGCGCACGTCGACGCGCATCTCAAGGATTTCGACGTCTCGGACGACCTCTCGATGCGCATCGAACCCGCAGTCGACTACGCCTTCATCGCCGGCACGGGCGTACGGCCGGTCGTCGGGTTCAACTTCTCGATTAACTTCTGATTATCCCTGTCCGCCGATGAAAACCGCCCTGCGATACGCTCTCCTGCTCACCTTTCTGTCGATCTTCTGCCTCGACGCCGCCGCCGCGCGCAAGCGTCCCCGCAAGCGGGCGAAAAAGAATGCGGCCGAAGCGGTCGCACCCGATACGGTCTACATCATCAAATACGTCCAGCCCGTCGATACGGCCGAGGTTCCGCAGCGGCCGAAATTCGGCGAACGCGGCTGCACCGACTATTCGCCCGAAGTGCGCGACTCGCTCCTGTCGAGGTGGTACCGGCGCAACGTCGTCGCCTCCTACGACGACTTCTTCGACCGCTACGTCTCGGAAGACACCACCGCAAACGGCTCCGAAGACGCGACGCCCGACTCGGTCTACGCCCGCCGGCTGCAACAGCTCGTATCGCCCGTCCAGCTCCCCTACAACCCCATCGTCCGCGGTTACATCGCCCGCTACACCAATCCCCGCTACGGTACGATCAGCCGCATCCTGGGGCTGTCGCAATACTATTTCCCGCTGATCGAGGAGGAGTTGATCAAGGCGGGGCTCCCCGTCGAACTGCGGGCGCTGCCGATCATCGAATCGGCGCTCAACCCGACGGCCGTGTCGCGCATGGGCGCCGCAGGCTTGTGGCAATTCATGCCTTCGACAGGAAAACTCTACGGACTGGAAGTCAACTCGCTCATCGACGAACGCTACGATCCCGTGCTGGCGACCCGCGCCGCCTGCCGCTACCTCAAAGACATGTACGCCGTCTTCGGCGACTGGATGCTGGCGATCGCCTCCTACAACTGCGGGCCGGGGAACGTCAACAAGGCCATCGCCCGTTCAGGCGGCGGCAAGACCTTCTGGGAGATCTACGACTACCTGCCGCGTGAAACGCGCGGCTATGTCCCTGCCTTCATCGGCGCCTCCTACGCCTACGCCTACCACAAGCAGCACGGCATCGAACTGACCGAACCGCCCCTGCCGCTGGCCGTCGACACGATCCGCGTCACGAAACTCATGCATCTGGGACAGGTCGCCTCGACGCTCGACCTCCCGATCGAAGTGCTTCGCCAGCTCAACCCCCAGTACCGGCTCGACATCATTCCGGCCACCGGAAAACACTACACGCTCGTGCTTCCGCAGGAGTATGCCTGCCGCTACATCGCCTGCGAGGAGGAGATCCAGCGCAAGGATTCGCTCTATCTGAAAGAGTATATCAACCCGGTCAACGTCGCCAAGAAACGTGCGGCGACGAGCAGCTACCTCACCCACACCGTCAAACGGGGCGAAACACTCGGCTACATCGCCCGCAAATACCGCGTTTCGCAGCAGACGATCATGCGCGACAACCGTATTCGCAACGCCAACCGTCTGAGTATCGGCCAAAAACTGAAAATTCGCCGCCGATGAACACCCCGAACGATACCATCGTCGCGCCCGCCACTGCCGCAGGCGGCGCGATCGCCGTCGTGCGCATGAGCGGCCCCTCGGCACTCGCGATCTGCGACACCGTATTCAGCGGCGCACGGCGGGCGGGCGAAGCGGCCGGCTACACGGTGCTCTACGGCACGATCGCCGACGACGCACGCGTGCTCGACGACGTGCTGGTCACGGTTTTCCGTGCGCCGCACTCCTACACCGGCGAAGATGCGGTCGAGATCTCGTGTCACGGCTCTCGGTACATCGTCCGCGAACTGCTCGCACTGCTGGTTCGCCGCGGCGCCCGCATGGCAACGCCCGGCGAATTCACTTCGCGCGCCTTTCTCAGCGGCAAGCTCGACCTGTCGCAGGCCGAAGCAGTTGCCGACCTGATCGCTTCGGGTTCGCGTGCGGCACATACACTGGCCACCGACCAGATGCGCGGCGGTTACTCCGCCGAGTTGGAAACGCTGCGCGGCGAGTTGCTGCGGCTCGCCTCGCTGCTCGAACTCGAACTCGATTTCGGCGAGGAAGAGGTCGAATTCGCCGACCGCACGGAACTCCGCGCTGCAATGGAGCGGATCGGTGCGAAGATCGACCGGCTGATCGACTCCTTCGCCCTGGGCAACGCCATCAAGGAGGGTATCGCCGTCGCAATCGTCGGCCGCCCCAACGTCGGGAAAAGCACGCTGCTCAACTGCCTGCTCAACGAGGAGCGGGCGCTGGTATCCGAAATTCCCGGCACGACACGCGATCCGATCGAAGCCACGCTGAACCTCGACGGCATTCTCTACCGGTTTATCGATACGGCGGGTCTGCGCACGACCGACGACACGGTCGAGCGCATGGGCATCGAACGTGCTTACGCCTGTGTCGCCCGCGCGCAAATCGTCCTGCAAGTGTTCGATGCCGCAGACCCCGCCGTCGAGCCCCTCGACCTCCGGCCAGATCAATGCCGCATCCTGATCGCCAACAAAATCGACAGGATGGATCCGGCAGCCGCACCGGTATCGCTGCCCGACGGTGCCCTGCCCCTCTCCGCCCGCGAGGGCAGGGGAATGGAACAGCTGTTGGAAAGACTGCGTGCAGCCGTCGACGCCTCGGCGCTCGACGACGGCCGGACGATCGTCTCCAACAGCCGCCACTACGAAGCGCTGCACCACGCCCGCACGGCGCTCGACGCCGCCCTCGGCGGTCTGGAAACGTTACCCTCCGACCTGCTCGGCGAAGAGATCCGGCAAGCGATCTTCCATCTGGGCACCATCACCGGAGAAATCACCACAGACGAGGTCCTCGGTCAGATCTTCTCGAAGTTCTGTATCGGAAAGTAACCCAAGAGAATAAAGGGCGAAGAACATACAATAAATATCATTGATTATTAATTTATTAAATAGAAAATATCCATCTTTATTCGTTCCTTGATTTTCCATTACATTCGGGATTTTTGCAACATATTTGCAACTTGCACATTTGCGTGTTGCAAATTTTATACTTATTTTTGTCGCATGACAATTAACGTATGCGGCTATGGAAATCAAACTAATCAAACGCAAGCTGAAGACCGGGCGAACATCGTTGGTGCTCGAATATTACATGGGATATTCGGTTGCCGCAAACGGTACGACAAGGCCCCAACGCAAATTCGAGACCCTCGAATACTACCTCTACACCGACCCAAAAAACAAGTTGGAGCGCGACCACAACAAGGTCAATCTCGAAATGGCCGAGAAGGTCAAAGCCAAACGGCTGCTCGCCGAGCAGAACGAGCAATACGGCTTTGCGGTGAAATATAAAATCCGCACCAACCTCGTCGAATACATCAAAGGATTGATAGAGCAACGCAAGGAGTCGCCGGGGAACTGGGGCAACTGGGACAGCGCATTGAAACACCTCGTCGCCTACGCCGGAACGAATACGACGTTCGAGATGGTCGATAAAAAGTTCGTCGAGGGGTTCAAGACCTATCTGGCGAAGCAGGCCAAGACCAAAAGCAATACCGCTCTTTCGACAAACAGCCAGAGCAGCTATTTCCTCAAACTCAAAGCCGCGCTGAACCAAGCGGTCGAGGACGGCATCATCCCCCACTCGCCCGCCATGTCGGTCAAACCCGCGCATATCGAGGACGTGCATCGCGAATACCTGACTTTCGACGAGTTGCAACGCCTCGCCAAGACGGAGTGTCCGTATCCTGTACTAAAAGATGCATTCCTCTTCTCGTGCCTGACCGGCATGCGTTGGAGCGACATCAACAAACTGACGTGGGCCGAGGTGCAGGAGTTCGACGGCGGCACGCGCATCGTATTCCGGCAGAAAAAGACCAAAGGGCTGGAATACCTCGACATCACAGGCCAAGCCGTGCGCTACATGGGTCAGCGCGGCAAGGCCGACGAGCGGGTCTTCGCCGGGCTGAAATACTCCGCATGGCACAACCTCGCCCTGCGCGAATGGTGCCTGAAAGCGGGCATTACGAAGCATATCACGTTCCACTGCGGCCGCCATACGTTCGCCGTGCTGCAACTCTCACTCGGTACGGAAATCTACACCGTGTCGAAGCTCCTCGGCCACCGCGAACTGAAAACGACGCAGGTCTATGCGCAGATTATGGATGCGAAGAAGCGCGAAGCGGTGAACCGGATTCCGGAATTATAACTATCTTTATGCTATGGAGAACGAAATGCTGATATACCGCTCGACCGACGGGAGCATCAAAATAGACGTCCGCATGGGCGAAGAGACCGTCTGGCTGACCCAAGACCAGATGGCGGCGCTGTTCGGAAAGGCCAAATCCACCATCAACGAACACTTGAAAAACATCTTTTCCGAGGGTGAGCTGGTCGCCGATTCAGTTATTCGGAATTTCCGAACAACTGCCGCCGACGGCAAAGGCTACGACACGAACTACTACAACCTCGACGTGATTATTTCGGTCGGCTACCGCGTGAAATCGCACCAAGGCACGCAGTTCCGCATCTGGGCGACGCAGGTGCTGCGCGAATACCTCATCAAGGGCTTCGCACTGAACGACGAACGGATGAAGTCGGGCAAGTCGATGAACTATTTCGACGAATTGCAGGAGCGCATCCGCGAAATCCGCCTTTCGGAACGGGTGTTCTACCAAAAGGTCAAGGACATCTACACGACGAGCATCGACTACGACCCGAAAGCTGAAAAGACGGTCGAGTTTTTCAAAATCGTGCAGAACAAACTGCTGTGGGCCATCAGCAGCCAGACGGCCGCCGAGCTGGTCGCTCATCGTGCCGATGCCTGCCTGCCGATGATGGGCATGACCTCCTGCGACAAGAGCGACCCGCGGCGCATTACCAAAGCCGATGCCGCAACCGCCAAGAACTACCTAACCGAAGACGAAATGAAAGACCTCGGTCTGCTTGTCGAACAATACCTCGCATTCGCCGAAAGTCAGGCGCGGCGGCAGGTGCCCATGTATATGGCAGACTGGATCAAGAAGCTGAACGACATTCTGGTCATCAACGGGCGCAAACTGCTCGAACATGCGGGGCAAATCAGCCGCAAGGTCGCCGAAAGCATCGCGGCCCAACAGCTCGATGCCTACAAGGGGCGTTTGCGCGAAGAGGAGCGCCGGACGAGCCTCGCCGAACTCGAAGCCGACCTGCAAGCCGCAGCCAAGAAACAGCCATGACCCGCATCGAATACATACGCCTGTCGCACCGGCGCACCAACCGCAAAATCCGCGAGCGGTTGCAGGCCGTTCGCACCCAATTGGATGCCAAAAGCCGATGGCTCGGCGGTGCATGGCAGGCAGTCGCATGGGTATTGTACAGCATAGTCAGCGTGGTGAGCTGGCTGGCATTCGCCGCCGAAATGTTCAAGGACAACCGTTTTTCGCTGCACTACATGGAGTGCGAAATCGAACATCGCAACCTGTCCGCCGCCGAAGCTCGCCAATACATCGCCGACAAAAAGCAGGAGTACGACCGTTGGCTGGCCTACGGCTCAATCTCGGCCAAGGAGCAGCGCCGCATCGACAAGACGTTCGAGTATCTTTCCGCCCGTTATCCGGCGGATACGCCTGCGGACGAACTACTGAACCGAATCGCCGAAGTCCGAACTACCGTTACCGAAATCGCCGACTACACCCGTCATCGACAGACGGAGGAAGTGCAGCGCAAGGAGCGCGAAGCGGAGCTGCTGGCCCAAGCCGAAAAACGCCGGGCCGCCCAGCGCAGCCGCACCGGCTTTGACCCGATACCCGCCGATTTCTGCCCGCGCCTGACCGACCGGCAAATCGCAGTGCTGACCAAACACATCAACCGAATCGGCATTTTCAAGCGCGACACGACCGAAGAAGAGATTGCCCGACTGCTGGCCTGCCAGCTCGCGGAACCGTTACAGACGACGCACAACAAGCTGCTGGCGCTGCTGCTCGAATCGTTGAGCGCATCCCGGCTGATTACCCCGAAATGGCAGCGGGTCGCCGGAAACAACGGCTGTTTTACCTCGAAATTAGGCAAACCGCTGACAGCGAAAGACCTCTCGGCCGCCAAACAGATGGCCGAGATCATTGACCGCCGCAAGGAGCGGATGATTATCGACTGCATCGAGGCATTGGAAGCAGCAGAATAGTTTCGACACATTCATCTGTAACAGGATTCCGCCCCACCGGAATCCTGTTTTTTTCGTCTCCATACGCCCACCGAACATTGGAAACGTTGTCCGAAAATGTCGAAACATGGGCAACTAATGCGAACAGCTTTTCGTTAAACTTTCTTTGCACTCGTAATTACATCACAAGCGTTGCGCAACGCCTTTTATCAAACGCTAAAAACAGAATGATTATGAGCGAAAACACAACCGTCGAGCAACGACTCGACCGCATCGAACGACTGCTTCGGGGGCAAAAGACAGTCTTGAACTTCGCCGAAGCATGCGAATTTACGGGGCTGTCGAAGACCTACATGTACAAGCTTACCCACCAAGGGCGAATCCCCCATTTCAAACCCCACGGCAAGAACATCTATTTCAACCGCGAGGAGTTGGAACAGTGGCTGCTGCAAAATCCTGTCAGGACGGCCGAACAGAAAGAACGCGAAGCCGTCGATTACGTCGTCGGCAAACGACGACCGAAGTAGCATTTCATCCGGCCTGCTCCGGCACTTCGGGGCGGGTCGGATTTTCTATCAATTAGTAAGGCAAGTTTGTGTTTTTGTAATACAAAAACGTGCCGCCGAACCTCGGTGGCAGCATCCCGTTGGTCTATTAACACGAAATCAACCCATGAAACAAATACCGATTCACAAAGGCGGACGACCTGCCATAAGCGAGGGCCGCCGCAAGAAATACCTGCTGTCATTACGGCTCGATGCCGAACATTACTTCAAACTGAAAGCGCTTGTCCGCATCTCCGGTCATGGAACAGCCGAAGTCCTCCGCCAATTGATTGCCGCCGGTCATGTACGCGAACGTCTGTGCCGCGAACATCTCGACTTCATGACCCAGCTCAAAGGCGTAGCCCGCAACCTGAACCAACTAACCCGCCTTGCCCATGCGAAAGGATTGACGGGTATAGTGTCCCGTCATGCGGCTATTGTGACAAGTATTGAGGGCTTGTTAAGGAATCTTCGCGATGATAGGTAAAATCATCGCTGGGTCGTCATTCGCCGGGACGGTTGGATATGTGATAAAGAAGCAATCGCGAGTATTGGCAGCCGAGGGAATAGCCCCACCGAATGTTCGGGATATGATACAGGATTTCAAAGACCAAACCTTACTGAACCCACGTATCAAGAATGCCGTCGGACATATCTCCTTTTCGTTTTCATCGAAAGATGCGCCGCGCATGACAGATGCGTTGATGCTGGATATTGCCAAGGAGTATATGCAGCGCATGGGAATTACCGATACCCAATACCTGCTGGTACGTCATCTCGACCAACCGCATCCACACTGCCATCTGGTCTATAATCGGGTAGGAAACAACGGACAAACCATATCGGACAGAAACATTAAAATCCGCAATGCAAAAGTCTGTCGCGCATTGACCGAGAAATACGGGCTGCATCTTGCGCCTGGCAAAGAATCGGTACGCCGGGAACGCCTGCGAGAACCCGACAAAACTAAATACGAAATATACGACGCAATTAAAACGAGCTTACCGAATTGCAGCAGTTGGAACGACTTGGAACTTCGGATGAAAGAGCGAGGTGTTAGTATGCGCTACAAGTATTGCGGCTCGACCAATCAAAAACAAGGGGTGCTGTTCAGCAAAAACGGATTCGAGTTCTCAGGCTCGAAGATAGACCGGCAATTCAGCTACTCGAAGCTGAACCGACACTTTACGCAGACACAGCAACAAGCCCAGTATCAGAATATACTTGCAAAGGAATTCCGTGCGGCCATAGGCAATTATCGGTCGTCATACACCGATCTATTCGGCAATACAGGCGGAAGCGTCAATAAGGGCCACGCGGATGCTGGTTTGATAAACTTCGGTGATAATATCGGAACATTGCCGTTACCGCCCAATGATTCGCCTGTCGGATTGTCTGCGGCCCAGCTGCAACGCAAGCCCAGCGAAAGTCCCGAAGAACATATCGCCCGCATTACGGCACTACTCAACACCGTCGCTGAAGCGATGGCAATAGCAGTGATAGAACAGAAACGCAAACTGCGAGACCGAAAAGTGAACAACCCTAAAATGAAATTGTAACCCTAAAACAAGCAACAATGAAAGAAGGCAATATGATGTCTTACGAAATGTATGAAGACTTCAAGGAAACGATGGTAAAGACAATCAAAACCGAACTATCGGCAAAGCATAATCAATCGACCGATACGAATTTGCCGCAACGAATAGAACAAATCGTTCACACCGAACAAGAGCGGCATCGGACGATAATAGCCCAGCTTGCCAGACGATTGGAACGCATCGAACAGAGCAACGCAAAAACACAGGATGGTATAGACAATCTGCAAGCAGCTGTCGAAGCAATCGAAATTCCAGCCGAACTGCCGCCGAGAATCGTGTACCACAGAATATCGCTCGCTATCGAATCGAAAGGAGTATTCTGGGCGATGATAGGCATGATATCGACAATCGTTCTGCTGTGTACGATGTTGTATTGGGCTGCCAGACCGAACTACGACCGCATCGACAATGACCTGAAATACCGCTATATCAAAATGAAAGGCAAAGCGACATCCGACCGCATTGCCGAACTGGAAAAACTATTCGAACAGAACCGCGACAACGCCAAAATCCGAGAGATGAAAAGAGATGTCGAAGAATATGAACGAACCGTCAAACGAAAAGTGCAGTTGGAAGAACAAGCAAGGCTCAAAGAACGGGAAGCCGAACGCCTGAACGAAAATGCCTCCCGACTGAAAAACAAATAAGCCATTTCCTTTGTCCGCAAAGGTATTGCCGCCGAAAGAAATCCGCAAGGTCATGCAAGTTGCTACGCCAACCTTGCGGATATTCTTTCCGGCGGCATCGGCTGGTCGCTATCAAAGGAAATGGCTGAATCTGGAATGGCAACTTCGGTTTCGCTGCCGAATTCCGCAATATTCGAACGCTTCATTTTAATATAGCGGATTTTTTCATATCTTTATGGCAAATATCGACCGAATAAGATGTCTGCACACATGAATCGAATAAAAGAAGTCCTTGAAGAGAAAGGCATCAAACAGACTTGGCTGGCCGAAAAACTCGGCAAGAGTTTCAGCATAGTCAACGCCTATGCCTGCAACCGCCGCCAACCCAGCCTCGAACAGCTGTTCGAAATCGCAAGGATTCTCCAAGTCGACCCGAAAGATCTAATTGAAAGTAAAGAACAAGCATGATAGCTCCCACACAAATACGACCACCGGAGAATTGGCAAGACTTTGAACTACTCTGCAAAAAATTGTGGGGTGAAATCTGGAATTGTCCTGATATCATTAAGCGCAATGGGCGAAGCGGGCAGAAACAGTGCGGAGTGGATATTTATGGGACACCGAATGGTAGCATTGAATATTACGGTATTCAATGTAAAGGTAAAGATAATTACACTCACGCCCAACTTACGAAAAAAGAGATAGACGCCGAAATTACAAAAGCCAAAAATTTCAAACCTGCCTTAAAAGCGTTTTATTTTGCCACTACCGCTGTTAAAGATGCAGCAATCGAAGAATATATTAGAGAAAAAAATGTCGAAAATATTACCAATGGTGGGTTTGCAATAGACATCTTTTCTTGGGAGGATATTGTTGATTTGCTCAAAGAGCATCGCTTGACATATAATTGGTATATAAACAACTGCCAATATGCAGATAATTCGGATGTAAATATATCCATATCATTAGATGATGACGATGATGCATTACATCCTGAATACTTCCGCATAACCCAAAAATACAAATTGCGTGAACGAAATTATACAGAAGATATATGGGCATCAATTATTCCGCCAGTATCGATTTTTAATCAAACGTCTAATGTTGATTACCGATGGTGTGATATATATTTTGAAGTTTCTAATATCGGATCTACAACCATTGACGATTATAAAATTTATATACAAATAGACAACTGCCAAAAATTAAGTTGCAAGGTTAATTATTGTAACAATTATCTGATGAATCAAGCAGTTGTTGCTTCTATCAACGACAAAATAGACCGAGAAAGGGAACTATTTGAAACTCAATGGTGTAATGTTTTAGAATTTAGACCACAACAAACGCGATTATTGAAAAATGATTTTGATAACTTTACATTGGAGTAAAGCCAGAAGATAACGTCGAAGAAATCATTGTCCAATGGAAGCTGTTATCCAGAGATTACCAAAAAGATGGAAAGCTGACTATACCGGTCAAACCCAGATTTGAAGATAACGAAAGAATTATCTACGTAGACACACCTGACGAATTAAAGCCTAACGAAGAAATTATAGAACCCAAAATAGTTGAAGAATAGCTATGCCTACACTGACTTGGATAGGAAAAGATAAAGTAGTCAATCATCATCACGATGTACCGTATCGGGTGCTGGAACACAAGTACGGGTTTCGGGCGGAGGATGACGGCGACCGGACACCGACGGAGAGCGACAACAAAATCATACACGGCGACAACTTGGAGGCGCTGAAATCGCTGCTGCCAGAATACGAAGGTCGCGTGAAGTGCATCTATATCGATCCGCCGTACAACACGGGCAACGAAAAGTGGGTTTACAACGACAACGTGAACGACCCGAAAATCAAGAAGTGGCTGGGCGAGGTCGTGGGCAAGCAGGGCGAGGATTTGAGCCGCCACGACAAGTGGCTCTGCATGATGTATCCCCGGCTGAAACTGCTGCATAAGTTGTTGGCGGAGGACGGAGCGATATTTATTTCGATTGATGACAATGAACTCGCCAATCTGAAACTGCTTTGCGATGAAATTTTCGGAGTGAATAATTTTATCGGACAATGGCATTGGTTCAAATCGGCAACACCACCTAATCTTTCTTATAAAATCAAAAAGAACATAGAGTATGTTCTATGCTATGAGAAGCAAAAAAGTAACACTAAATACAGAGGTAATCAAAAGGTTAGTGGTAGTGATGACCCAATGACGAAGCCCCAAAATTCTCCGAAAATCTTGAAATTCCCAGTAGGAAGTATTCACGTTAAGGGTGATGATAGGACTATTCCAGCGGGTGTATATGGAACAGCCAAATTTCCTAACAAGTTATTAAACGATTTGATTGTAACGAACGGGGTAAATGCAAACGAAGTTGAATTCGAGAACAAATTTATATGGTTACAAGAGAAGTTGGAAAATGAACTTGCGCAGAATACGGTCATAAATTGTTCAAACAGACTGGTCCTATCATATAAAAAGCAAGAATACGCCCCTGAAGTACCGCCCAATTTAATAGACTCAGAAGTTGGAGTAAATACGACGGAAGAAGCGGGGAAAGTCTTATCCTCAATATTCGATGGACAAAATGTATTTGATTATCCAAAAGATGTTTCGTTAATAGAGTATATCATAAACTTCTTATGCAGTCCCGATGATATTATCCTCGACTCTTTTGCCGGTTCGGGAACGACTGCCCATGCAGTGCTGAATTTGAATAAGAAAGACGGCGGCAACCGCAAGTTTATCCTTGTGGAGATGGAGGATTATGCCGAAAGCATTACTGCCGAACGGGTTCGCCGGGTCATGCAAGGTTATGGCGAAGGTAAGAACGCAACATCCGGTACGGGCGGAGCGTTCGACTACTACGAGCTGGGCGAACGAATGTTCGATGAAGAGGGAAGCCTCAACAAAAGCATCGGCGAGAATAAGATTCGCGAGTATATCTACTACACCGAGACCAAACAGCGCTTGGAGCGCGAGCGCACCGAAGCGTCGAAATACCTGCTGGACACCCATAACGCCACGGGTTACTATTTCTACTACGAACGCGACCGTCTGACGACGCTCGGAGTGGACACGCTTCATATAGTAACGGAACGGGCCGAGCAGTATGTCATCTACGCCGATGTCTGCACGCTGTCGAAAGAGGACATGGCGGCGAAAAACATCGTCTTCAAGAAAATCCCGCGTGACATCAAACGATTTTAGACTATGGAACTCAAACAATATCAACGCGAAGTAATCGCCGACCTCGAACGGTTTCTCGAACAATTGGAGAAGGACGAACGGCTGGACGTGGCATTCAATAATTTTTGGAGTGCCAAAGGCGTGTCGCTGGCATCGCTCGACCACGCCTACTTGCGTCCTTACGACAACAGCGTGACGAGCGTGCCCCATGTGACGGTAAAGGTTCCGACAGCCGGAGGAAAGACCTTCATAGCCTGCAATGCGCTGCGGACGATTTTCGAGAAGCAGCCGACGGAGAAACCGAAAGTCGTGGCGTGGTTCGTCCCCTCCGACACGATTCTGCAACAGACTTACAAGAACCTGAACGACCCATCGCATCCCTACCGGCAGAAGATAGACAGCCATTTCGGGAATGCGGTGCGCGTGGTAGACAAGGAATCGGCGCTGTTCGGGCACGGCATCAGTCCGACGGAAATCCGCGAGCAGCTGACCATTTTCGTGTTGAGCGTGCAGTCGTTCGCGGCGAACAACAAAGACGGACGGCGTGTCTATCGCGAAAACGAGAATCTGGCGGATTATGCCAAACTCTACGACACGATGACCAAGCGCGTGGAGGGGTCGGACGAAACGGGATTGATTCAGGTGCTGTCGTATCTGAATCCGGTAGTCATTATCGACGAGAGCCACAACTTCGAGGCCGACCTGCGTGTGGATATGCTGAAAAGCATCAATCCGTGTTTCATCCTCGACCTGACGGCGACACCCCGCAAGAAGAGCAACATCATCAGTTTCGTGGATGCCATGAAACTCAAACGGGCCAACATGGTAAAGCTGCCGGTCATCGTCTACAACCACCGTTCGACTTCCGATGTCATAACGAGCGCCATCAACCTGCAACGCAGCTTGGAGCGGAAAGCCATTGAGCTGGAAGCCGACGGCGGACGCTACATCCGCCCCATCGTGCTGTTTCAGGCCCAGCCGAAAACGGCCGACGACAACATTACGTTCGACAAGATAAAGAAGCAGCTGACCGACATCGGGATTCCCGAAGAGCAGATAAAAATCAAGACGGCGAGCAAGGACGAAATCAAAAACACCGACCTGTTGTCCTGCGACTGTCCGGTGCGTTACATCATTACGGTCAATGCACTGAAAGAGGGCTGGGACTGTCCGTTCGCCTACATTCTGGCATCGCTGGCCAATAAATCGTCGCGCGTGGATATCGAGCAGATTCTCGGCCGTGTGCTGCGACTTCCTTATACGACCAAACATCGGGACGATTTGTTGAATCTATCCTACGTCTTCACTTCGTCGGCCGATTTCCGTGCAACGATTGAGGATATCATCGACAGTCTGAATCGCGCCGGATTCAGCAAGAAGGACTATCGGGTAGCCGAAGCCGCTCCGGCAGAAGCTAAGCCTCAGCCGGGCAGCCAGATCGGGTTGTTCGACAATCCCGAAGAACAGACGGAACGGCCCGCCGCTCCGACAGCTGGCGAGACGGTCGAGCTGCCGGAAATAGACACCGAAGCAATTAGGGGTGCTATAAACAATCCGACTCCCAAAACGACTACTGAGCTGGAAACTTTTGCACGGCAGGAGAGCGAGGAATACGACAAACAAATGGAAGTTGCCGCCAACCATGACGACGACATCCCGAATGACCTAAGAGACATGATAGATCAATATCCGATAAAGGAGTTTTTCAGAGAGGAAGCGGCGAAGATCGTTCTTCCGGTATTCGTCAGACGCGTAAACCAAGGTTCGATATTCGAGGAGGAAGGGGCATACGTCCCGTTAGAGAAGTCAATGCTGAACGAAGGTTTCGATCTGGATAAACAAGACCACAACGTCGACTTCACACGGGCGGATGTCGAGGCCGTGCGAGTCGATCTGGCGAAGGTCGGCAACGACGAATACCGCCCCGAACGATTCAATCTGTCGACTAAACAGCTGGCGGTAATTAAGGAACATTTCATCTCTTTGCCACCCGAAGCGAAGAAAGAGCAGCTGGCCGCAGCGATTGCCAAAAACATCCGGTTCGACGAAATCGCCGAACCGCAAATAGCCCGCTATATCAAGGACGCAATCAAGGATTTCGATTCCGAGCAGATTGCCGATTTATATACATTCGAACCTCAAACGACGGCTGCCATACGCAACAAAATCGGCGAACTGCTGGGCAAGCACCAAAAGGAGGTATTCAGAAAATGGCTCGATACGGGACAGATCAAATGCGAACCGCGCTACAAACTGCCTGAAACGATGACTTTACGTACCATCTCAAAAGGGTTGTCGAAGGGTTTGTACACCGAAGAGGGCGACATGAACGATTGGGAATATAAGGTCATCAATGCCGTAGCGGCCCTCGGAAATGTCTTGTTCTGGCATCGCAACCCCGAACGAGGCGTGGGATTCGGCATAAGCGGTTATATCAACCACTATCCCGATTTCATCGTGCGGCTCAAAAGCGGCATGACGGTTCTCGTTGAAACCAAGGGCGATCAATTGGATAATTCCGACAGCCGCAACAAGGTGGAACTCGGAACTACTTGGGCGAACAAAGCCGGCGAACAGTATCGCTATTTCATGGTCTTCGACAAACAGGAGATGGACGGTGCGATTACCGTCGGAGAGTCATTGGATAGACTTAGAAAGATGTAAATCAAATTGTTTGATATTAGAACCATTATTCGTGATAAAATGATAAAAAAGATTTCTCCACAAGCAATAGTGGCTTTAGAAAAAGCATTGTCTGTAATTTATTGGTATAAAGATGACCTAAAAAGGTATTTGTATCAAGCTATTGACCATGCAGAAATTTTATCGGTAATTAACTGGAGTGAGCCCAAACGCAATATAGTTGCTCGAGTTATAAGTATGCTTGAGAAAAATGGAGAAAAGACATATGATACATTATTACAATTAATTTTGGATGTCTCTACTTTTGATGATTTTACTCATTTAATAGCATTAGAGAACGGGAAAGAAAAAGTTAGACAAGCAAAAGATGCTGTCGCAGCATTGCGTAAACACACTTCCGGACATGTCAATATTCAACAAGAAACTGAATTTATCAAACAACGCCGTGAACAGCTTCAAAAACAAACAAGTGAACTAAACCGAGTAAAACAAAGTATTGAACAATTAAAAGAAATTTTTTACAATCTCGCCAGTACAAAAGATTTTCAAGCAAGAGGATATGCTTTAGAAAAATTGTTGAATGATTTATTCTTGCTATACGATTTAGCTCCGAAGTCATCTTTCAAAATCACAGGAGAACAAATTGATGGAGCTTTTACATTTAATAACGACGAGTACTTATTGGAAGCAAAATGGCGAAATGAATTAACAGCAATAGATGATTTAGACGCTTTCTCCGGCAAATTACAACGCAAACTCGATAATACTCTTGGATTATTTATTTCTATTAACGGCTTTTCTCCAGATGCCATTAGTGCGTTCTCATCCGGACGGAAATTGATGTTTTTAATGGACGGAACCGATAATATAATGGCCATCCTTGACGAACGAATATCGTTACCCGATTTATTACGGCAAAAGAAAAGAGCCGCAGCTCACACCGGCAACATATATCTGAGATACCAAGACATGATTAGTAAATAGCAAACTATTCTTTATATTATGAAAATAATTGACATTATTGCAATATTGGGCGCATTAGCGTGGCTACCTCAAATTTTTGCTTGGATTTACCATTGGCTGCAAAAACCAAAAATTCAAATATTCAATGAAGAAGAAGCTGAGGTTGGATTTATTAAATTTGGCAATGCATTTAACATACGAATATCCTTTTTAGCAAGAAAAAAACATGCGCTTATTGATAACATTGAATTAGAGTTAGAAGATAAAGACGGTGCAAAACATAACCTTAAATGGGTTTGGTATAGCGAAACTTTCTATGAACTGCAATCCCCAACTGGTATTGCAACAATGGCGAAACAGCAAAATGCTATTGCGATTAATGCTTACAAAGATGTTTTAATTGAAAAGTTTATCGGTTTTCAGTCTGTTATTTTTCGCGAAAACCATAAACAATTGACTTATAAACTAAATACATTCATTGAGAACCAACGGAAAACAGGAGAGCTCGATATTAATATAGTAAAACGGTCAAGTGAATACAATGAAATTATTCGATTATATAAAAATTCGATGTTCTGGAAGATTGGCGATTATAAAGCTGTTTGCAAAATCCATATTGCCGACACAGGTCAAATTATCAAAAAAAACTTCAAGTTTCACATTTCTGATATCGAGATAGATACATTAAGAAAAAATATTGATTTCGCCCATAAAGTTATTGACATTGAGTTTTTAACTCCTAATGAACAGTTAGAAGGCACTTGGCTGTGGGCAAAACCCAAAATCTACGAACTTGATTAAAAATAATTTAGTTCTAATAGAGAAAATGGCTTTTTATTTGACTTATTTTGAACAATAGTAAATATTTCTCACCAATTAATTTACTATACCCGCATAGGCGTATCTTGACAAATAACAAACTACTTATACCCTAAAAGGTGTAAATATAAATTATTTCATTATTTTTGCACCCAAAGAGGTATAATATGCAGACGACATTATCGAAATACGTGAAGGCTATGCGCAAGCAGCATCGGCTGACACAGGTCGAGCTGTCCGAGAAATCGGGTGTGGGACTGCGGTTCGTGCGCGAGCTGGAGCAAGGGAAACCGACTTTGCGGCTGGACAAAGTCAATCAGATTCTCAACCTGTTCGGGGCCGAGATCGGAGTGGTACCGATGACAAAAACGGATGACCGATGAAACAGGCTGCCATCTATCTCTACAACCGCAAGGCGGGGCTTTTGACCGAGGATGAAACCGGTTACACGTTCCGCTACGATGCCGACTATCTCCGCCTGCCCGATGCCGAAGCGGTCAGTTTCACGCTGCCGCTTACGGAGCAAGTCTATCGCGACAAGGTGCTGTTCCCGTTCTTTGACGGATTGATTCCCGAAGGGTGGCTGCTCGACATTGCCGAAAAGAGCTGGAAAATCGACAACCGCGATAGGATGTCGCTGCTTTTGGCCTGCTGCAAAGACTGCATCGGTGCAGTCAGTGTCATACCTATCGAATCAAAGGAGGAGTAACATGGAGCGTTGTTTATATTGTTACAAAGAATTAGCCGACGGCGAGCGGGATTTCCACAAATCCTGCTCCAAGAAGATTTTCGGCACTCCCCAAGTACCTTTGCTCCCCTACACGCGCGCCAATATCGCGGAACTTGCCCGCGAGGTAATCCGCAGCCAAACGACGCTGACCGGAGTGCAGGCAAAGTTGTCGCTCGACATTGCCAAAGAGGGCAAAGGCACCCCGGAACGCTTTACGATCGTCGGGCTGTGGGGCCGCTATATCCTCAAACCGCAGACCGAACATTATCCGCATTTGCCGGAACTGGAAGATTTGACCATGCACATGGCCGAAGCCGTGAAGATGCAGGTAGTCCCCCACTCGCTCGTCCGCTTTGCCGACGGGGAGTTGTGCTACATCACACGCCGCATCGACCGAGGGCCTCACGGCGAAAAATATCCGATGGAAGACCTCTGTCAGCTCTCCGAACGACTGACAGAACACAAATACAAAGGTTCCTACGAGCAGATTGCCAAAACAATTCTGCGCTATTCTTCCGCCCCGAAACTGGATGCCGTCAATTTCTGGGAGCAAGTGTTGTTCTCTTGGCTCACGGGCAATGCCGACATGCACCTCAAAAATTTTTCGCTGTATAGCCTGAATCCGGGTGTTTATGGGCTGACACCGGCTTATGACCTGCTATCGACAGCGCTCGTTTTACCCGAAGACACCGAGGAATTGGCACTGACGCTGAACGGCCGCAAACGCAAGCTCCGCCGCAGCGATTTCGTGCAGGCAATGACGGCTTCGGGCATGGACGAAAAGGTAATCGACAACCTGTTCAAGAAATTCATCAAAGCCATTCCGAAATGGGGCGAGTGGATCGACGTTTCGTTTCTGCCCGAAGAAATGAAAGGCAAATACAAAGCGCTTATCGCAGAAAGAATCAAACAACTAACATAGCGACATTACATCCTGCCGGGAAAATAATTTCATCCGAAAATCCGTCGAAAAATAATTTGCCGCGTATTTACAACGAAGCTAGCGACAGACGCACACAACCGTATAGCTGACAAATAATTAGCATTTTACGCTTCGTTTCTGCATCGGCAAATGATAGTGCGTAATTAATTGATTATAAACATATTGCATAATAAACAATAAAAACAAAAGAAGGAACAATCCAACTTAGATAATATTGATAATCAACATATTAAACACACAAGAATAATAAAGTATTGTATCAATTTTTCATGATTTTGTCCCCCGTTTGTTCCCTGAACGGATACAAGAGACAAAATTCTGTCCCTCGTGCAATTTAACGGCGGTAAATAGGCAAATTTCATCGATATCACTAAAACTTATCCAAATTACAGATAATATTCGAATAGAACTGAATTGTTTTTCAGCCAAAATAGATTCTGATAATCAAGCGATTGGTATATTTGAATGACATCTATATATAAAAATCGCGCCGACGGACAATACGCCTATCAAAGGATCGGAAGTACTGTCGACCGGTACCGTCACGCTGAATCACGGGTTCTATCTGACGACGCACGAAAAGAAGGCTTACAATACCCGTCCCATGCCCGACGACGACAATATCGTTCTGGCGCACGGTTTCGACGAAGCGTTCAATGGCCATGATTACTTCATTCCCGCACGTTATTTCCTTTCGAATTATAACAATCTTTACAATGAGGTTATGCCGGACGGCTGGTCGGCGAGCGATACCGGCGTCCGCGAATGTCCCGGCTACGTCATGTTCGGAGCCAATCAGGACAAAGGAAGCGGGTGGCTCATGACTCCCCCGCTCGCGAAACTCGGCGATACGCCTTCCGAAATCACCGTTACGTTCGATCTGGCTTTCTATGCGTCGGCGGCTTATAAGAATGAGACCAAGTCGATGTCGGTCTCCGTCGAGGGGCCGGGAACGGTCGGAGCACAGCCCGATTACAGCGATCTTCCGAGCATCAATGGGGCGACGATCGCCGAAATGGAGGCTACGGATAAGGCCTATTTCAAGTGGTACGAAGGTTATCAGGTGAAAATATCCGGAGCGACGAAAGATACGCGGATCAAATTCGCAACCGCCAACGGCCGTCATTTCCTGGACAACATTGTCGTGACGAAAGACTGACGGAATTGAGGAACGGGATTCCTGTGAATTCCGGAGATTTCGGTCGAAAACGCAGATAAACAGAATCGGAGGGGTCGGGAACTTTTCGTTCCCGACCTTTGTTCTTTCGCCTCTTTTACCGGTACACGCGAATGATTTTATCCCATCCAGGACGATCCGCTGCCATTCAGCCTTACGGAGGAAACGGTCCCTGTTACCCCAGCCGCGACCGCCGTCGGGATAGATCATGTATGGAAACTTCTACCCGATTTCCTTCAACATATCGAAACGGTTCAGATTTACATAATGCACGGCCATGATCTCAGCCTCCCTTGAAAATATCCGGCGACATTCCCAAAAGCGAAGCGGAACGGAATCGCACCTTCTTACGAATTCAGTTACAGCTCTTTCAGGCGCAAGTTCGGTCTTCGCAGCAGAATTCCCCCCCCCTTCCGGTCTCCTGTGCCGAACGTCATCGGGAAACAGAGGTCGAATGGATAAACGACCTTCTTATGAACGTCTGAATACTATCCGATCCTATCACAGAAAATCGCGGCAGTCATTTGACTGCCGCGATCGAACGATCGGGAACCGCCGCAACGGTTTCCGGCACACGGACGCCCGCCGATGCGGGCCGCCCGCATCTCCCGATTAATACCGTCTGCGGTTGTAACCGCCGCCGTAGCCGCCGTTACCGCCGCGATTGCCGCCGCCGTAACCGCCCGACGAACGCTCCGTCTTCGGACGGGCCACGTTCACCGTAAGCACCTTGCCTTCGAACTCGCTGCCGTTGATCCGGTCGATGGCTTTCTGCCCCTCGCCGTCATCGGACATCTCGACGAACCCGAATCCGCGGGAACGCCCCGTCTCCCGATCGGTAATCACATTTGCCGACGATACTTCGCCGAACTGTGCAAATAAATTCTGTAAGCTTTCGCTGCTTGTACCCCAGCTGAGGTTCGAAACATAAATGTTCATCTGAATCTGTAAATTAAAAATTGTTATTTGTTGCTGATCGCTACGCGCACCGCGTTCATCCCGCGCGTGCCGCGTTCGAGTTCGAATGTCACCCGATTGCCCTCGGCAATCGCTGCGGGAGCCTGCGTGATATGGAAAAAGTACTTTTCGCCGTTGTCCGAGTTCCGGATGAAGCCGTACCCCTTGGCTGCGTCGAAATACTCCACGCGGCCCTCGAAAGGGACGATCTCCTCCGGTTCCGACCTGCGGGGTACCGAGACCTCGATCTGCGATGCGTCGATCTCCTCGCGTTCCCCGACTTCGGGCGGTGTCGTGTGAAGAACGCCGTTTTCATCCACATAAGCCAGCATCTCCTCGAAATTGCGGCTGCCGCTGCTCTGGCGTTCTTCCCTTTTCCGTTGTTTGTCCAGCCGCTTGGTCTGTTTGATCTTTTCTCTTTCTCTTTTTCCCGATGTAATCCGTTTTGCCATTTATCAATTCATTTTTTCTGAGGGTTCCGACACCGTGCGCAATACGCCGCAACAGCGTACACTGCGCCCGCCGCAGGCATATTGCCCCAAACAAAGGAGCCGATAATGACGTCGATTTTGAGAATAGAAAGACCCGCGTATACGACCGGATCGAACTCTTACAAAGAAAGATTCAGAATAAAACTCGATTGTTTCCCGACAAAGATAGGTATTTTATTCCGTATTTCCTATTTTCTTGAAAATCTTATGACATCCGACCTCTTTTTTCTTTCCGCGGCGACCGGAAAAGGAAGCCGCGGAGACGGTGATTCCGGAAAAAAGCGTATTTTCGCTCCCGAAATCATACACCGCAAAAACATCCGACAACGATGATACGCCAGATCGAATTCACCCTCCGCCCCCGCAGCAGGGGCTTCCACCCGATCACCGACGAGATCGAAGCGAACCTTCCGCCGCTGCCCGCCGCGGGATTGCTGCACCTCTTCATCAAGCACACCTCGGCCGGTCTGACCCTCAACGAGAACGCCGATCCCGACGTGCGCACCGATCTGGAAGCGATCTTCGACCGCCTCGTCCGCGAACGCGAAGCCTACTACATCCACACCTGCGAGGGCGACGACGACATGCCCGCCCATGCGAAATCGACGCTCGTGGGGACGGCGCTCACGCTTCCCGTCAGCCGCGGGCGCATCAACCTGGGCACGTGGCAGGGGATCTACCTGTGCGAATTCCGCAATCGGGCCGCAGGCCGGCGCATCGTCGCCACGGTCGTCGGGTAAGCGTCCGCAGGAACCCGCAGCACCGACCGGCGTCACTCCATCGCCACGACGACCTTTCCGCGAACCCCGCCGCCTTCCAGCCGTTCGTGAGCGCGGGCGATTTCGCCGAACGGGAAGACGCTGTCCACATGTACCCGCAGCCTGCCGCCGGCAAGCAGGTCGGCGATACGGCGCATCCCCTCGCCGCTGGAATGCATCAGGATGTGCCTGTAATTCCCGACGCCGTACGCTACGGCCGCTTCATCGGCCTCCGCCTTCCGATCCGAAGGCAGCAGCACGATCATGCCGTCGGGACGAAGCACGTGCAGCGACCGGACGAAATTCTCGCCGCCGACCATATCGAGCACGAAATCGATCTCCTTCGCCCGCTCCTCGAACCGCTCCGTGTTAAAGTCGATCACCTCGTCGGCACCGAGATTCCGCACGAAACCGGCATCCCTGCCAGCCGCCGTCGAGATCACGTAACAGCCTAACGTCTTTGCGATCTGCACGGCATGATGCCCCACGCCGCCGGCTCCGCCGTGAATCAGCACGCGGGCCCCCGCCC
>OHAQ01000368.1_pt1 | contig 35113 bp, 30 predicted proteins | sample 1577111 | NCBI WGS metagenome assembly OHAQ01 (sample SAMEA3541549, study PRJEB24748) | human gut metagenome | biome: human gut; feature: human-associated habitat; material: faeces | place: China | collected 2012 | reverse complement strand
GAGCTCTATCTGATTTACGCTGAGGCATTGGCATGCATGATATTTCCCTGCTGAAATGCCGTGCTGCAGTAAAAGTTCACAGACATTATCCACATTCTTTTTCGTTGCACAGTAAATGATCCCGCTCTCGTCCTCATGACGCTTGACATAATTTAAAATGCTGTTGTCCGTCTCTTTTCCGCCTTTTCTTTTTACAACACGAAAAAAAAGGTTCGGTCTGTCAAACCCTGTTACAACCGTCACCGGATTCTGTAATCCCAGACTTCCCATAATATCCTGTTTGACACGCTCAGTTGCTGTCGCTGTAAATGCACTGACCACCGGACGCCCCGGCAGTCTTGCAAGGAAATCTGCGATTTCTAAATAACTTGGGCGGAAATCCTGTCCCCACTGGGAGATACAATGCGCCTCATCCACCGTCACCATGGATATATCTGCCTGACATGCAAAATCTAAAAAACGCATGGTATTCAACCGCTCCGGTGCCACATAGATGATCTTATACTTTCCCTGCGCTGCATACAAAAGTGCTGCCCGGATCTGATTCTCCGTCAGCGAACTGTTGATATATGCTGCATGTACTCCTGCCTGATTCAGTGCTTTGACCTGATCGGACATCAGGGAGATCAATGGCGAGATCACGATCGTGATACCGGAAAGCATTAGTGCCGGCACCTGATAACAGAGTGACTTTCCGGCTCCGGTCGGCATGATGCCAAGTACATCCTTTCCCTTTAAAATTCCTTCCATCAGCTCCTGCTGACCGGTGCGCAGGGTATCATATCCAAAATAGTGTTTGAGGGTTTGGTACAGGTTCACGTTTTTTCTCCTTTGTTGGTTTGAGCATAACTGCTGATGACATCCATCACATAAGTGAGGACAAGCCGCTTATTAAAATATATTATATTTTCTTTACATTGCAATCCAGCCAAATGCATTTGCCACGGAACTGATCAGTATGATCAGTGCAAAAATCGGGCAAAGATACTTAATCATTACAATAAAAATCTTCTTCCTACGGAATGCACTCTCCCCGTGCATGATCTCCTCTTCCATCCGCTTCACACCAACGATTCTTGACACAAACAGGCTTGTAAACATTGCGGCGATCGGCATCATCACAGAGTTCGTCAGGAAATCAAAGAAATCCAAAAACTGCATTCCTATGATCTTAATTCCTGCTAACGGTCCATATCCCAGTGAAGATAAACTTCCAAGCGCGATCATGATCACTCCGACGAAGATTGTAGATTTCTTTCTGCTCCATCCCAGCTCATCCTCAAATGTGGAAACTGCACTCTCTGTCAATGCGATAGAACTGGTTACCGCTGCAAACAGTACTAACAGAAAAAATAAGATACCGACTGCTGTTCCAAGTCCCATATTTTCAAATACTTTCGGAATCGTGATAAACATCAATGCCGGTCCTGCCTGCAGTGTATCCGGATCACTGCCTGAAAATGCAAACACTGCCGGAATGATCATAAGTCCTGCCATAATGGCGATCGCTGTATCAAACACTTCTACATTTCTCGTGGAATCTTCCAAAGAAGTATCTTTTTTCATGTATGATCCAAAAGTAATAAGGATTCCCATTGCGATCGACAGCGAGTAAAACATCTGCCCCATCGCCGCCACCACTGTCATCCAGGAAAAGTTTTTCGGATTTGGCACAAGGAAATACTTAACCCCTTCTAAAGCTCCCGGTCTTGTCACAGAATACACTGCGATCAGTACCGATAATACGATCAGTACTGGCATCATAAACCTAGAAACCCGCTCGATTCCATTTCTCACACCTGCATAAATGATCACTAGTGTGAACAGACAGAACAATATAAAACAGAGTTCCGTGGAAACTCCATTTGAGATAAATTCTGAAAAATATCCGTCTGCCGCTAACATTTTCCCATTTCCTCTGATATACTCAATCAGATATTTAATAACCCATCCGCCGATCACAGAATAATACGGCACGATTAAAACCGGTATGATCGCATTGATCCATCCACCTGCTGACAACCAGCCTGCTTTTCCAAATGCATGAAACGCTCCCACCGGACTCTTTCTCGTCATACGCCCAAGTGCCGATTCGGCAATGATCATCGTATATCCAAAGGTCAATGCCAGTAAAATATAGATTAACAGGAAAATTCCTCCACCATATTTTGCTGCCAGATACGGAAATCTCCATATGTTTCCAAGACCAACGGACGCGCCCGCTGCAGACAGTACATAACCCAGTTTCCCGGAAAAAGAACTTCTTTTGTTGTCGTGTGTGTGTAAATTGCTCATATCTTTTTGTTCACAGTTTGTGAAACAGTCTCCCTTCATTTTTTGTTTTCTTCTCTATTACCGCACCAGCCGGAATGTCTTTTCCACCATGAAAAACATTAACACAATGAAAATCAGCACATAGACCGGCAGCAGTGTGATGGAAATATGATTTGCGATCAGTCCAAAAACCGGCGGCATAAATGTAGAGCCGACATAAGCACTCGCCATCTGGATACCGATGATTGCCTGGGAATTTTTCTCTCCAAAATTTGCCGGTGTTGCGTGAATGATCGATGGGTAGACCGGTGCACATCCAATCCCCATCACGACAAGTCCTGCCAGAGCTGCCGTGTCAGACGGAATCGGCAGAAGTACTGCAGCACAGCCAGCCAGTAAAATAGTTGTGCCAAGCCTGATCATCTTATGATCACCTAATTTTTCCGTCACAAATCCTGCCAAAAATCTTCCGAGCGTGATACCGCTGCAGAACAATGCCGCATATGCCGCCGCACGCTCCGCAGAGATACCTTTTGCACCGACCAGATAACTGCTTGACCAGAGGATCAGTGTAGATTCCAATGCACAGTAAGAGAAAAATCCAAGCAAGAGCTGTGGTACGCCTTTGATCTTCACTGCACCGCGTATTCCAATCACCTCATGCTGCTCTTCCTGCTGTTCTGCCGTTTTATTGACTTTCCAGACCGGAAGTGTCACAAACAGAATCATTGTGATCCCCATCTGAAGAAAAGATACCATGCGGTAACCGTTCTGCCAGGATGAGGTGGTCAGTGCATAGCTCATTATGTACGGGCTGATGATTGTTCCCACGCCCCAGAAACAATGCAGCCAGCTCATATGTTTTGATGAATAATGCAGTGCAACATAGTTATTGAGTGCCGCATCGATAGCTCCTGCGCCAAGTCCATACGGAATCGCCCACAGGCACAACATGTAAAATGCGCTCGACATCGAAAAACCAAACAAGGCAGCTGCCGTTAACAGGACACTGCATACCGTAACGATCTGTGTTCCAAATTTCTTTGTCAGGCGTTCCGACATTAAACTTGAACAGATCGTCCCTGCAGAGATGATCATTGTGACCAGTCCCGCATAGGACAGCGGCACCGAAAATGCCTCATGCATGATCGGCCATGCCGAACCAAGCAGAGAGTCCGGTAAGCCAAGACTTATAAATGCCATGTAAATTAATAGTAATAATAGTGTGTACATTTTTTGCTCCTTTATTTATCCAATTCGCCGTTTGCCACTTATACAAGTATCTTGACTCGCTTCGCCCGGCAGTCTTATTATATCTTGAACGCCACCAAAAATCCACGCAATATTATAGAATATTATCCCATAACATGGTAAAATAAAGTAAAAGTATTATTTGTGGAGATCTGATCATAGATGAACTTAAGACAAAATAAAGAAAAAAACGCACAGCAAATGTTGACAGGTGTAATTTTGACATTATTTATCATGCTCCTGCTTTGTACCATATTTACAAATCAGGATGCAGCCTCTGTAAGCAAACTCAAAGCGCGTCAGCCTGACAAAATACAATACCTGGATGATGGAATGGTACTGCTTAGTTTTAACATTAACCGCAATGAAAGCAACAACGGTTCCCTTGTATTTTTTACCTCACATCAGCATGTGACCGTTTCTACGAAAAACAATGAAATATACAGATTAGATGACTCCGGTGGAATATGGGGGCATACAACAGGAAATGTATGGAATTTTGTCAAACTGCCGACACATGCAGAAACAGTCATAGTCAGGCTGGAACCCTGTTATCCGGAAACAGCCGGTCAAATTGAACAATATTATATAGGAACCGGAAATGAAATCTATACAGGCATATTGCGTCAGTCTATGCCCACTTTTATAGCGAGTGTATTTATTCTGTTAGCCGGTTTTTTTATCACGTGTTACTGGGTGTTTATTCACAACAGCAGCCATATAGACGGAACCCTTTTTTATCTAGGGATCTTCTCCATATTGCTTGGACTTTGGACCGCCAACGAGACAGATGTTTGTTCTCTGATGCTCCTAAACAGAAGATCATCTGCTTTTGCTGCTTTTATGTTTCTGATGATAATGCCTAGCCCATTTTTGATGTTTGTAAAGAGCTTCCTTGAGATCAATGATGATAAAATCTGGAAAATCATCTGCGATCTTTGTATACTTCAGACAGTTGTCTGCAGTTTGCTGCACTTTACCGGATTCTATGAGTTTCGAAGAAGCATCTGGATCACTCACATTTCCATTTGTATGGTGCTCGTTTACCTCATTGCAGTTATCATATATAAGATTGTAAAAAAACAGACAGACCAGAAACTGAAAGCCTGCATGATGGCTCTTACGCTTGTCATTATTGCAACTATCGTGGATATGGTCGGTTATTACAAAACAGGAAATAATTCCGGAATGTTTGGAAGATCATCCTTCCTTGTATTTATCATAATTCTCGGTTTAGAATCCGCAAGACAGGCTGTTACCAGTTTGAAAAAAAGACGCAGGATGGAGGAACTCGAACAATTTGCACTGAATGATTCCATGACAGGACTCTACAACAGAAATGCCTATGATTACTTTATAAATAATGAATCGGATATTAAAAATCATATGGTGGTTACATTTGATCTTAATAATCTCAAGATGTGTAACGACAACTATGGACACAGTGCCGGGGATGCCTATATCATCAATTCGGCACATATCATAGAGACTGCGTTTGATCGTTTTGGCAAATGTTACCGTATCGGCGGCGATGAATTCTGCTGCATCATACCGGATGCAACAGAATTTCAGATAGAACATTTTATTCAAAAAATGCATCAGGACGTAGCGATACTCAATAATAAGAATATCATTCCGACTGAAGTGGAAATCGCATGCGGATATGCGCTGGTCACACCGGATGATACCGATATAGAAAAAGTGCGTGAACGTGCAGATGAGATGATGTACCATAACAAGAAAGTGTTAAAGGGACTTATTTAAAAAAGATCCAGCATATTATCCAGATATATCTCCTCTCTGACCTGCAGCTGATACTCAGGTTTTGTCATATAATAGAGCAGAAACTCCAGAATCAGGGCGCTGCCAAGTCCCCTGCCTTCGATTTTAAAATTGGAAAATCCCATCGGCAGATAGCTGTTTTTCATATCATCCACTCCAATAAACCCGGGATTTTCCATTGCCTTCGAAAAACGATAGCCATTCCCTGCATCCGGAGCTGCACAGTGGTGATCCGGGCCATTTTCTCCAAGGTTTTTGCGGCTGACAGCTTCATAGCAGATTTTCCTGTCCCCACAGCCAAACCAGCAGCATTCATTACATAAGAATTCCACTTTGGCTTTCTGTGCCCCTGTCAATGTATTTAATTTATCAAAAACCTTATTCAACCGGAAATCCGGTACGACGTAAAGAAACTCATCTCTGTTTACTTCCCTTACGAACTGCTCAAAATCCGTCAGGACCTTGGTGGTGGAAGAAACAAAATAAAATCCCGGATAATTTTTTTTCAGATATTCCAGTAACAGGTCCGAATAGATAATGACACCATTTCTGACACCCTCACTTTTCTCAAATAAAGTGCAGAGATGATTGCATTTCTTATCCCAAAGATGTTCCTGCCCAAGCAGGGAATTGCTGAATGTAAGCCGCGCTGAGATTCCGTATTCCTGCATCAACGCAAAAACCTCCTGTGGGTCGTGATCCCCGAACGAAGTACGGCCTCCACCCCAGATACAGTCTGACGGAGCACCATAGACAGAACCTATCTCACACCAGTCGTAAAAGTATTCTCTGTGTTCCCGGAATAATGGCAGAAACACACGATATAATTCATAAAACTCAAACAAACCCGGAAGATGGTAGTATGCTGTGTTCTTTTTTAATTGATTCATGTCTGTATTCTCACCCCTATTAAATACTAGCTATACATGCTGTAAATCTTATCATTCATACAGCATTTCAATCAGCACTGAAAATTTCTAGCATCATGACCGTTGACTGGCTCGTCTGGTTTTGCTTTATCACCTAATATTCCTTTTTCTTGAAAATACCTACAGTCAAAGGAAAGGACACGATAAATAACAATATAGAACAACCAATTAAAATAAACGGCCCGAACAACGGTATATTAAAAAGCATTGTGGCAATACCCAATGCACAAATCAAAGATATGATAAGAAACACAATGGTTTTATCTTCCCCCGCTAAATAAACCATAGGAATAAATATTGCTCCCATTGTAAGACTTATACTAATTCCTATTACAAGTACACCTGAGATACCCTCAAATTGTTCAAAAGTAATTCCATGTAACAGATAGGATAGGGCTATTATAATGCCAACGAAAAGCACTCCTATCATAATCCATAATAATTGATTTATATATAAACTTTTTACAATATCAATCCGCTTTACTGGCAAAGTAAGTTTATATTTTCCCCATTTTGAGGAAAATTCATTTCCAATAACGGTAGCTGCATTTACTGCTAATCCGACAATTCCAATAATTATGAAATACATTTGCCATGTCTGGTCTGGAATAATGATAACGGCAATCCCCATTGCAAACATAAAAAGCAAAAAAATTTTTGCATTTGTCCATACAGCAAGAAAATTGCTTTTAAAAAGACCTTTCATACATGATCCCCCCTTACTAAAAGCAAAAAAATTTCATCAACAGAAACGTGGTCTATCACGATTTCTTTGTACTTTCTCTGCATTGCTTTACAATCTGAAACCAGAACATCAATTTGAAAATCACGTTTCCGATAAACAATAATATCTGCCGGATCTAATGCAAGGAATTGATTTTCCTTGCAGCGCATAACCGCATAATTATAAACCAAATCATTTTTCGATACGGTCATAATCAGTTTTCCGTTATGAATGAATGTAATATAGTCTGCCACTTTTTCTAAATCACTTGTAATATGGGAAGAAAGTAAAATAGAGTGGTCTTCTTCCTGTACGAAATCAAGGAATGTATCTAACATCTCGTCGCGTACAACAGGGTCAAGTCCGCCAGTAGCTTCATCCAGAATTAACAGTTGTGGATGGTGTGATAAAGCAACCGCAATCGCTAATTTCATTGTCATCCCTCTGGAATATTGCTTAATTTTTTGATTTGCAGGTAATTTGTATTCTTTTAAAAATTTCTGAAACAAAATATTGTCCCATTGCTTATAAAATCCTGACATAACTTTCGCTAATTGTGCTGCTGTCCAATAAGCTGGAAAATTATCTCCGTCATAAACAACACCTATTCTTTCCCGCATATCTGTATCTGCGTCTGTCATTTCTTTTCCAAACAACTTTACCATTCCGCTGTCTTTGGCGATTGTATTTAGAATACAGCCAATCGTTGTAGTTTTTCCGGCTCCGTTTTCCCCGACAAAACCCAAAATAGAACCATACGGCAGAGAAAAAGTCACATTTTCTAACGCAAAATTTGACTTAGAAAATGTTTTGGAAACCTGTTGTAATTCTAAAATATTTTCCATGCTCATTCGTCCTCCTGATAGAATAAAGCCAACAACTCCGTCAATTTTTCAAGGGAAATATTACTTGTCCGTCCAATCTCTGCGGCGGCTTGTAAATGTTCCTCTGCAATACGTTGTTGTTCTTCTTGATAAAATTCTTTGTTTTGTGCCGATACAAAACTCCCCCTGCCGACAGTTGTTTCAATAAAACCGTCCCTTTGCAGATCCTCATATGCTTTTTGGACGGTAATCACACTAACATGAATAGATTTTGCCAGTGAACGCATTGAGGGAATAGCGTCTCCGGCTTGCAGTTCTCCACTCATTATCATTGCTTTTATCTGCGATGTGATTTGCTCATATATCGGCTTGTTGGCGTTATTACTTATAATGATTTCCATAACTCACCGCCTTCGTTTTTTTGATTGTACTTAATGTACAGTTACATTATAGCATCTATAAACTCATAGTCAACCCTCAAAATAAAATTGCCAGATACAGTTATCAAAAATAGCTGTATCTGACACTCAGAATAGGGGGCTGCTGTCTGTCAAGCTCTGTGTGTTACTTTACCGCACATGAGCATTGTAGCACCGGTTCTCTCCGCAGATATAAATAAACGCGATGTATATCTTCCTGCAGGAAAATGGGTAAACATAACAGACGGCACAACCTATGAGGGTTGTCAGACTATTATAGCAGATGCACCGATCGAACATATTCCAGTATTTGAACGGATATAGATATAAACAAGGATCAAAAGTTCATCCAAGAACTTTTGGTTCAATTATTTCATACTCACTCCTCCTCAAATTCCGCAAGTTCGGTCTCCGTCTCAAGCATCCGCTCTAACAGACTCTCCTGGTTCTTTTCCTCTGCGTCAAGTGCATTCTGCAGTTCCATCAGCTTCGGATAGTCACTGGCAAGCTCCGGATCCATGAACTGCATTTTTATTTCAGCAAGTTTTTCTTCGCTCTCCTCTAACATTTTTTCATATTTTTCTAACTGACGCTGCAGTCTCGAACGGATCTTGCCCGGATTATAATATGTTTTTTTGTCAAATACATCCGTTAAAGTCGGCACATCTTTGCCTGTTTTGATACTACTCTGATTCTGATTTTGTTTCTCATTCCCCGCGGGGTTTTGTGTGTAATTTCCTGCCATATGCCGCGCACTCTGTGACATTACCTGCCCTTTTGGGGAAATCTCCATCTCTTTTTGTTTTTCTGCAAGATACTCCTCATAGCTCACGGCATATTGTTTCACACCACTCTCGGAAAACTCCAAAATCCCGGTTGCGATCCTGCTGATAAAATAACGGTCATGTGAGACGAAAAGTACTGTTCCCTCGTACTCTCTTAACATCTGTTCTAACGCCTCTTTTCCAACGATATCCATATGGTTCGTCGGCTCATCTAAGATCAAAAGATTCGGTTTGGTCTGCAGCATTTTACAGAGTGCGAGACGGACTTTTTCTCCGCCGGAAAGCTGTCCCATCTTCTTTTCTACATCTTCTCCGGAAAATAAAAATCCCCCCAGTGCACTGCGGACTTCCTCCCTCATATAGGAAGGATATTCCTCCCAGAAATTTTCAAGCACGGTCTGATCTTCCCGGAAATGCTCCTGCACTGCTTTCTGCTGGTCAAAATAACTCCATTCTACATTTTGTCCAAATGAAAATTCACCACCTAACGCAGGCAGTTCGCCGACTAAGGTTTTCAAAAGTGTGGATTTTCCTTTACCGTTCTCCCCAATGATTGCAAGTCTGTCTTTCTTTTGAAGCAGAAATGAGACTTTACTTAAGACGGTATCGTAACCGATCTCAAGATTTTTGGCATGAATCACATTCGTGTAGCTTTCCATGCGCGGTACATATCTCGCATGAAATGCTTTCGTATCAAAATGTCTCGGCTTTTCGATTTTTACCATGTGTTCGATCGCCATGCGCTTTGAACGTGTCGCCGCCACTTTCGTCGGCGTATTTTTCCATTTTTCGATCCAGTCCGTCAGACGTTTGATCTCCTTTTGCTGCTCCTCATAGTCTTTTTCCTGTTTGATCAGTGCCTCTTCTTTTTGCTTCATAAATGCCGTGTAATTGCCGGCATAACGCTTGATCTCATGATATTCGATCTCGTAGGTCACATCAATCACTTTGTCTAAAAACATACGGTCATGTGAAACAATGATGACCGCCTTATCATAAGTCTTTAAATATCCTTCTAACCACTCGATTGTCGGAAGATCCAGATGGTTGGTCGGCTCATCGAGCAGCATGATATCCGGACGTTTTAACAGCAGTTTGATAAATGCCACTTTCGTCTGCTGTCCACCGGAAAAACTTCCGATCGGGCGTTTCAGATCTTCTAACGCAAACCCGAACCGCTGAAACATAGTCTCCATATCCTGCTGCCACGAATATCCCCGCATTGCCTCCATGCGGCTTTGTAAGTTGTCATATTCGCGCAAAAGCTGTTTGTCCGCGGAAGTTTTCATCTCATTTTCAAGTTCCCGCATCCGCTTTTCACACGCAAACACCGGCTCAAATACTTTCTTGATTTCCTCTTCCACGGTCACATCTTTTTCCGTAAAATTAACCTGACGCAGGAAACCAATCTCCTGTTTTCCTGCCATCGTAATACCACATTCTTCATCGCTGTCTAAATTATTCATCGAAATATCGCCCGCGATCAGACGCAGCAGCGTGGTCTTTCCACAGCCGTTTCGTCCTACAATGGCGATTTTTTCTTTATCATGCACCTCAAAATTGACATCACGTAAAATCACATCTCCGCCAAACTGCACGAGGGCATGACTGATCTTATATCTCATGTTTATCTCCATTCCTGCGTAAAATCTTACTTTTACACTAACTCCTCTATCTTTGATAGACTACCTACCTTCTAACACCAGCCGAAGTAAACGAATCATATTAACCCCTTTCTTGCGTGTGAAAAAATGTATTTTCACACAAATCTCCATTCTTTTCCCTCACAGCAGCCGAAATACCTGCTCTGCCGTGGCGGCTATATTTTCCATTGCATTTTCTTTTTTCATTGCTTCTTCTAATGTTGTCACGCCTCTTACGATCGGGAAAAATGCATCGATTCCCGCCCGGTTACAGACTTTCGCTTCCGGTGCAACGCTCCCTGCAAATGCAATGACTTTCGCATTATATTTTTTTGCCAGAGCAGCAACACCGGCCGGTGCTTTCCCCATGACCGTCTGCGCATCCAGACGTCCTTCTCCGGTCACCACAACATCCGCATTTTTCATTTTTTCTTCCAGGCCGGTTGCCTGCAAAATCAGTTCCACCCCAGGCAGAAGTTCTCCTGCAAGATATGAAAGGAATGCATATCCAAGTCCTCCCGCTGCACCGGCACCCTCGCAATCCGCAAAGTCACAATCCAAACTTTCTTTGGTCACATCCGCATAATGTCTCATTGCTTCATCGACCTGCTCTTTCTGCTCTTCCGTCACACCTTTTTGTGGTCCAAATATGTAAGTTGCACCCTGTTTGCCGCAAAGCGGATTTTTCACATCACAGGCAATCTGAAATTTTGTACCGGAAAGCAGCGGATTTTTCTTTTCTGTCCGGATTTCTGCTATCTTTGCAAGCGCAGCCGCGCCCTCCCCCACATCATTTCCGTTTTTATCAAAAAACTCAAATCCAAGTGCCTTTAACATTCCGATGCCGCCATCGTTGGTTGCACTTCCGCCGATCCCAATAATGAATTTTCTGCTGCCGCGTTGTAAGGCATCTGCGATCATCTCCCCCACTCCATAGGTAGATGCACGCAGTGGATCTTTCTTTGTCACAAGCGTAATTCCAGCAGCAGATGCCATTTCCATGACAGCTATCTGATCCTTTTTTAGATATCCGTAATAACAGGATACTTTTTCTCCAAGCGGTCCTGTCACGGTAACCGGTATTTTCTCTGCTCCAAGTCCCTCGATCAGTGCATCCACGGTTCCTTCACCGCCGTCCGCAAGAGGACTTAAACATACTTCTGCATCCGGCTTTGCAGCAAGAATCCCTTTTTTAGCGGCATTTCCAGCCTCCATGGAAGTCATGCTTCCCTTAAATGAATCGATTGCAATTACTACTTTCATATAAATCTCCATTTCTGCGCTGCTTTCAAGCGCATCACAAGTTTGTGTGAAGCACAAATCTTGCGTGTGAAAAATGTTATTTTTCACACTAACCTCCATTCCAGACTATCTTTTCATTCCAAGCTGCCAGAACGCCACCGCGCTTGCTGCCGCCACGTTCAGTGAATCCACACCATGTGTCATTGGGATTTTTACCGTATAATCACAGTCCGCGATCGTGTGGTCTGCCAGTCCGTCCCCTTCTGTTCCAAGAACGATCGCTAATTTTTCCTCTGCCATCATTTTTTCATCATCAATGCTCACGGAATCATCCCGAAGCGCCATTGCCGCCGTTTTATATCCCAGCTTATGCAGCACATCCATCGCTCCATCCGGCCAGAATGCATTTTTATCAAAATATGTCCATGGTATCTGGAATACCGTTCCCATACTGACACGGCTTGCCCGCCGGTAAAGCGGATCTGCACAGGCAGATGTCAACAATACTGCATCCATTCCAAGTGCCGCTGCTGAACGGAAAATCGCTCCGATATTCGTTGGATTTACAACATTTTCCAAAATTGCGACACGCCTTGCATTCTTGCAGAGCTGCTCCACGGAAGACAGTGCCGGACGGTACATGGCACAGAGCATGCCGCGTGTCAGCTGATAACCGGTGATCTTTGCCAGCACCTCGATTTCTGCCATGTAGACGGGAATCTCACACTCTGCTGTGCAGACTTGAATATCATGCTCCGCCGCCATGCTTGAATTTCCATTCTCTGCTTCCATCTTGTCTGTCTGTTTGATGTCCTGGCTTTGTAATTTATCACAGCGCGCAAGGATTTCTTTTGCCTGCGTCTTTACATGCTTTTTTTCCATCAGAAATGATATCGGCACACAGCCGGCATCTAAGGCACGCTCGATCACCTTCGGACTTTCCGCAATGAAAATCCCCGGCTTCGGCTCAAAATAGTGAAAAAGCTGTGCTTCATTTAAATTGTAATAAATCTGCAGCTCCGGGGCATCCAGATCTTTGATTTCTATAATATTTATCATTGTGTTCCTCTTTTCTCTCCTGTATCAGCAATTGAGCATATGGCAGATAAATTCATTGATTATACCATGTGCAAAATGGCACATGATCAAATTTCAAGCCGGAAAAGAATTCTTCCCTCCTCAAGCTCTCCCCAGCAGTTTACCGGAGGCTCTTTCGTTTTCTTAAATCCACAATCAGTATGCATTTTTATTGATGATAAATTACTTTTTCCTATAATGCAATCTATCTTTTTTGCGCCTGTGCCTTTCAAAAACTCCGTTACATGACGTATCAGTTTTTTACCATATCCTCTGTTTCTCTTCCCCGGCATCGTTTCAACTGCCTCAAGGAACCATTTTCCCGGCTCTGACTCAACTGCCCTGAGTCCGCTTACCCACTGTTTTTCGTCAGTTTCAATGAACACCATCTGCTTTGGATTCTGGATAAACTCCTTTAAAAACGCCGCATATGATGCCTCCATTTCATCACGATCTTTAAATTCCCCCTCCATATCCGCCATGGATTCTGCATATAATAAAAACATTTTTTCTATCACCTGTTCATTTACATTTTCAATCCGTTCTAACATTTTTATCCTCCTCTTCTGACTGTCGAATTGCAAAAACGGTCGGATCACAGCTTTACAGTTCCACAACACGCGTTGCGATTTTCTCCTGAAACCTGATATCATGATCGACAAGGATCATGGTCGGCTGATACCGAAGGATCAGCTGCTCGATCTGCATTCTTGAAAAAACATCAATATAGTTGAGCGGTTCATCCCAGATGTACACATGTGCCGGTGTCATCAGACTCGCGGCAATCAGTACTTTTTTCTTCTGCCCCTCCGAAAACTCTTCGAGTCTTTTCTCAAATTGTGCCCGTTCCATGTCAAGCTGGCGCAATAATGTAAAAAATAAACTTTCTTCTAAATTTCTTTCCCGGCAAAAAGTTCTGATATCCCCCTGCAAAAAGCTGGTATCCTGATTAATATATGACACCACCAGATTAGACGCTGTTCGAATTTCTCCGTCTGTCACGAACAATTTTTCAGATCTGCTGCCTGATTGCTGCAAAATTGTCTTGATCAGCGTCGATTTTCCACATCCATTTTCTCCATGTAAAAAGACTCTCTCCCCATGCATCAGTTCGAATGTGAGATTTTTCAATGTATCACTTTCTGCACCTTCATACCGCACCGAAAGTTCCCTGCATGAAATCAGACGTTCCTTATGATAGGAAAGCGGCATAAGTTTTAAACTGACCGGCTGTTCAATATCCTGCAAAAGCCCTTCTTTCTCCTGTATTTCCCGCTCCATCCGGCGTTCATACTGTGTCACACGGCTCTGCACCTCGATCGTCTTTCAGTTTAAAACCAGCACATGATCAATGCAGGCATCTAAAATATCCCTGTCATGCGATAAAATAAACCCTTTTTTGCCGCACAGATGTTCTTTCACACATTCCCTTGCATGCATATCTAAATGATTTGTCGGCTCATCGATCAGCAGAAAATCATTTTCCACGCAGCAAATTTAAAAAAGTTGTTTTTCCTTTTCCATTTCTCCCGATCAGACCTAACTTCCAGTCCGTATCAATCCCAAAAGATACGTTTTCAAAAACCGTATCAAAACTTCCCTCATAACCATATGTGAGAGCTGTTACCTGAATCTGTGACATAAAAATCTCCCCATTTCCCTTCCATACAAAAAATCCCATGCTGCCATGGGATTTTTCTTACACCTCACATATTTTATGATCACATCTGGCAGACAATAGATTGCACATTGTAAGATAAAATCGATTATCCCGGACAACAAAATGTACGTTTCCGCCATTTTTTAACACAAAAAAGAGAGGATACAAGAATCAAATCCACTTTTGGCAACATGATATGCCGTACTGCACCTCTGCAATACTGCTGTAACTTCAGATTTACACAACATATCATGCACTTTATTCCTTATACCGGTGCAATATATGCCATGTATCATCCCGAATCAGCAGACAAACGTATGGCATATATGACACACATTCTCTTGCTGACTCTGTTTTCTTTCATGTTTCAAAAGTAAATTATCTCCGCATTGGTTCCTCTCCTTTAAATTTCTATTGCAATAGTAGCACAATGCCATTTTTAATGCAACCAAAAATTTTTACGAAAAATCTTTCGTTACCGGTCACACAATAAATATGCACAGCAGCAATCTCTACTCCACATTTTTGAGTGCCTGATCCATCGGGATCTTTTTGATACGCATAAAGTCCAGTATCATTACAAACAGATATCCGATCAGCACAAATGCAAACATTTTCACATATCCGGCTGGCTGGATCACAAATGCAAACCATCCACTGTAACTAAACAAGATCGCCTTCCATGCCAGATTCATAACAAATGCTCCAAGTACAACACTGACCGCATCTTCGATCACAACCACGATCGTTGTGGAAAGCAGATACAGGCTGGCGATTTCTTTATTCTCATATCCAAGAATCTTTGTCATTGAAATTGCATTCTCATTTTTCTCAATGATCAGTTTTGTCAGAAGATAGATCAAAACTGCGGAAAGCAGGATACAAAGTATCTGGAAATAATCCATATAAGATCCCATGGAATGATCTAACTGGTCACACATCTTTGTGATATCACGCTCGGTGATCACCGTTGCAATATCATCTTCCGACAGATCTGCAAGCTCTTCATTTGAAAAATATCCACTAAATGCCTCTTCATCCAGCTCAAATACCATGCGGTAATTTTCAATCGGCATAAATACTGCAATGTTTACGCACTGGTCATAAATTCCGGCTATCGTAAACGTATACTGTTTGTTTTCATATTTTTCATCCAGTGAAACGGTATCCCCGACATTAAGTTCATATTTTTCTGAAAATGATCTGGAAATATAAACTTCATCTTCCTGCAGGGACTGCATACCTTTTATTTCTACATACTTACTATTGTCTGAAATACCGTAAACAGAGACTTCCTCATCTATTACATCGCTTTTTTTCTGCAAAGAACACATACTGAATTTTTCTGCGTCTTTATTGTCCGTCGTCAGTACATTTCCATCTTCATCCTCAAAAGATTTCAGAACATACTGATACTTTGCAAACATCATATTTTTTGCATTTTCTTTGTAATAAGAAAGCGTATCCGGCATTCCCACTGCCATTGCAAGCATCACCATGATAAAGAAAATTCCCACAAACAGAATCAGATAATTTGCCACATTCTGAAACATGATGCGCAGACGGAATCTGTTAAAAAATTTAAAATGTGGCAGCCGCATTGCTTTTTTGCGTTTTGTTTTTTTCAGATCATGCCTCAGAAACTGTAACGGTGTATGCTGCATCATTTTAATAATGACGATCAGATTGACCATAAACATCAGCACGACCGGTATCAGGGTTGTCTTAAAAAATGCATCCGGATTCCAGATCGTCTCATAGGTCGGAAGGCTGTAACTGTTATAATACATGGATACCACAACATCTTTAAATACCGTATAGCCAAGCACATTTCCGACTAATGCGGAAATCAGGGTAACGATAACCGGCATAGACAGATAATGGCGTACCAGCTCCCCTTTCGTATAGCCGGACGCACGCAATGTTCCGATTGCAGATGACTCTTTTGTGATCGTATTGCTGATCGTAACTGCAAAAATAAATGCGATGATGACAATCAGAATATCAAGCAGCACACCTCCCATTGCCTCATCAGAGCCCATGTCGTCGGTTGCAAAATGAATCGCCGGATTCGCATATTTTGGCACATAATCTTCAATCTCATTGTCATTTACCACGGTCTGTGTGAGCAACGCCCGCATAAAATCATCCGACTGGTTTTTCTCTTCTTTTTCATCTGACGGCTCATTTTCATACTTCCATGCATAATCGTAATGAATCGTCTTATGTAACTTTGCAAATCCCTCATCTGTTACCATTGCAACGTTAAACTTTAAGGCATCAAACATCAGATCCGTGCTTTTTTCGTGCAGTGTGGAATAGTTGACATATGCGATCAGACCAACGACCTGATATTTTTCTTCTTCGACTGTGATCTCATCGCCGACTTTTATCCCGACATTGTCAGCATGCATACGGTCAATGGCAATTTCATCCTCTTTTTCCGGGAAACTTCCGTCCATCAGGCATGCAAAATTGATATCATCTGTCTTTGCAAAAACACGGACTGTTCCATCCGAAGTTCCGTCGTTGTCATGATCTTCCTCTTCATCCCTGTAAAAATTTTCATACAGATGAACCGGAGTTTCCTTAAAATCAGGATCGTTCAATTCATATTTTTCTTCTGCATCCGCATATTTCTCATTGATCTCATCTAAAACCTTGTTCCAGGCTTCGTCGTATGCTTTCTCATATGCCTCGTCATGTGCCTCATCAAACGCTTTCTCATATGCCTCGTCATGTGCCTTAGGATATGCTTTTTCATATGCTGTATCATAGGCTTTGTTGTACTGCCCGGACTGTTTTGCCTGTGCCACTGCTGTATCAAGCATAACTCCCGCAGTTGTTTCATCAAGTCCCTGCGCCATCAGCATCTGCTTTATCTGTGCATTAAAAGAAACATCAAATTCTGACTGGAACTCTGCATCAAATTTTTCCCTAAATTCTGTTTCAAACTTCTCATCAAATTCTTTTTTGAACTTTTCTTCAAATTCACTATCGAACTTTTTATCCAGCTTCTTTTTTGCCTCATCAATGTAATACTGTCTGACATCTGCTTTATCGCCTGTCTTAATTGCATCAAGCAGTGTTTCGTCTGCTTTCTTTTTTAATTCAAAGTGTCCGTCTTCCAGCTTGTATCTGCCAACACCCTCATCAGCCGCTGTCATCATGCTCTCGTTTGCAACATACATGCCGGACACAAAGCCGATCATCAGAATCAGGAACAGACTTACCACAAGATACTTTTTCCAGTCTCCTGTCAGTTCCCTCGGTATTCGTCTGATAAGCGGATTTTTGTTTTTTTTCTTTTTCATACTAATCTCCATTCTTGCGCTGTTTTTAAGCGCATCACAAGATTGTGCGCCAGTACAGCTTCCTACCACTCCAGATCTGCCGCTGAAATTTTATGTTCATTGATATCGTTATGACGCACTGCCCCGTCACGGAGTTTGATGACATGGTCTGCCATATGCCGGATTGCCTCGTTATGTGTAACCATGATAACTGTATTACCATATTTGACATTGACATCCTCAATCAGCTTTAATATTTCCTTGGAGGTATTGTAATCGAGTGCTCCGGTCGGCTCATCACAAAGCAGGATATCCGGATTTTTCACAATGGCTCGCCCGATGGAAACCCTCTGCTGCTGACCACCGGAAAGCTGGTTCGGCAGTTTATGCCTGTGTTCATAAAGTCCCAGCGTATGTAACAGATCGTCAATATCGAGCGGACTGTCTGATAAATATGCACCAACCTCAATATTTTCCTTGACATTTAAATTTGCGATCAGGTTATACATCTGAAATACATAACCTAAATGTTTTCTGCGGTACTGTGTCAGCTTCTTCTCTCCGAGTTCTTCTAACTTATCGCCGTTGATGGAGATATAACCGGAGTCCGCACTATCGATTCCACCGATAATATTGAGAAGCGTCGACTTTCCGGAACCGGATGGTCCAAGCAGCACACAAAATTCTCCTTTTGCCACGGAAAAATTCATTCCCCGAAGTACTTCCTGTCGGGTTTCCCCGCTTCCAAACCCTTTTTTCAGATCAACAATTTCCAAAAATTTTCTTTCTTCTTCTGACATATTCTCCCCTTTCCCATTACAGGATAATCAGTATCCTTTTGCTATCCTGAATGGTTTTAAAGTCTTTTCTTACTTTTGTTAGTGTTGTCTAACTTTTTGTTTGTATTATATCACAGCTTTTCCAGATTACAAGCAAAAAGACGATTCCTTTTGTCAGAATCGTCTTTTTGCCTTATAATGTATGTTTATTGCTTGTTTGACTGTAAATATTGTTCTATTTTCGCAGCAGTTTTATGATCTTCCCCTCATACACCACCGTCACCACAGCAATCAGCGCCACCGTCACCAGACTGTATCCCTTATTGATCTGCACTCCGGCGACATCACAGATACTGGTAAATAAAAGACTGAGCACGAAGATCAGCTTGACCGCACGCACCATATGGATCGTATATTTTCTTATTTTTCCACTACATATTTCTTTCGGCAGGTTATTTACCCTTTCCGGATAACGTGCAAGCAGCGTCAGTCCAACATATACAAGAATCAGGATCGCCGCATTTAAAATAATTCCGGTAAATGCCACTCCATATACGATTCCATAATAAATCTGCAGTCCCAGATAAATCATTGCAGCTACGATTCCCACTGCCTCAAGCAGGAAATCCATATTTGTCATTTCTTCTTTTTTCAAATTTATCCCCTTCCTGTGCTGTTCTTCATCTTCTATTCTGTTATTTCTAAATACATTCCAAATGCCGCTTTCCATTCCGCCGTCAGACGTTCAAAATTCCATGCTGCATTTGCAGGGCTTGTGGATGGCAGTTTGCCAAGCGGCGGCATTCCCTCTTTATTACAGTATTTTACAAAAAGCTGATGTGCTTTTCCACCATTTGCAAAGATTCCCTGAATATCTGCCCCCGATAAGATTACATTCATGTCGTTCGGCACAACATTTTTGATAGAACTGTCAGAAGAACCCACAATATCACAGGAGTCGATCACATCCCACACAGCAATCTGATGCGTTAAAAGCAAATCTTTCTTTTTCTCAATCGTCTGTGGCACCGGTTCATTAAAAATTTCCGCTATCAGCTTCCAGAAACGGTTTTGCGGATGTCCATAATAAAACTGGTTCTCCCGCGACTTTACAGACGGAAAGGAACCCAGAATTAATATTCTGGATTCCTCATTATATACTGGCGAAAACGTGTGTTTTACATGTGTATATTCCATTTTTATGTACGCTTTCTATTCATAATTTTTAACATTAGAACTGTCTACTTTTTCAAATGGTACCCATACATATAAGCCATCTGCGGTAGCTCCCTCTAAAGTCGTCACATCTTTTCCGGTTGCAAGTGCGATTGCTGCATAAACAGCACTCTCACCCTGTCCAACTGCGGACTGGTATACGGTAAAGTCCATCTTTCCATCTTCAATCGCTTTGCATCCGTCTGCAGTCGCATCGATTCCAAGTACCGTCACATCACTGATTCCTGCTGCATCACAGGCATCAATGATACCAAGTGCCATAGAGTCGTTGTTGCAGACAGCAACGTCACACTTCTGTCCTGTCTTTAAAAATATATTGAACATCTCTTCCGCACGGTCCTGCTCCCAGTCGGCGTTATCTTCAAAGACATAATTGATCTTTTTCCCTGATGCATTTAAAGTATCCTTTAATGACTCAGATCTTCCTTTTGTCGCGGAATGTTTTTTCGGTCCTTCTAACAACACCACATTGATCTCATCCGCAGAAGCAAATTTATCTAGAATATACTCTGCCTGATACTGTCCTGCCACATATTCATCCGATCCAACATAAATATATTTCCCAGCCTGAAGTCTCGACTCATCCGGGCAGCTGTTAAAAAATACGATTGGTATATCACCTGCAAGCGCTTCTAATTCGAATGCCGTATCAGCATCAACCGGTCCGCATAAAATCACATCATAATTCTCACTGACCGCCTTTTTGATATGTTCCACCTGGTTTTCAATGGAATTTTCTGCATCAAATACATCCAGCTGAGCCCCACACTCTTCCGCCGTCTGCTGTGCCTGTGCCACAAGTACATTTCGGAAAGTATCTGCCTGTGATAATGACAGAAGAATCTTTAATCCTTTACCATCTATTGAACCTGTCTGTGTATTTCCACCACATCCGGCAAGGCATCCTACGAGCAATGCCAGACACATGATAGTACTTATTAATTTCTTCATCGCACGATCTCCTCTCTATATCCGGAACTGTTTTACCTGATCTGCAAGCTGATCTGCAGAAACGGCAAGGTTATCTGCTTCCTGTTCTACCTGGTCACTGTTCTTTGAAATATTCTTTGCCTGCTGTAACATGGATTCTGATGTTGCAAGAATCTCATCGGAACTTGCCGCCTGCTCTTCCGAAATAGCTGCAACATTCGTAGCAACCTGATCTACCTGATTGATCTTATCAACCACGTTGCCGATCAGCGTGCTCGTTTCCTGAATATTTTTAAAGATCGTATCAAATGTATCGACTGCTGTGTGGATCAATTCTGCACTGCCTGAAATATCCTGTGCACTGTTTCCTGCCTGTCTGACAGCATCTTCTACTAACGTATTGATTTCTGTGATCAGCTCTGTGATATGTGCTACCGAATCCGCACTGTTCTTTGCAAGTGTACCAATCTCAGCTGCAACAACTGCAAATCCTCTTCCTGCTTCGCCTGCGCGTGCAGCCTCAATCGATGCATTTAAAGATAACAGGTTCGTCTCGTCAGCAATATCACCAATCAGTTTGATGATCTGCACGATCTCGCCGGAAGCGGTTCCTACCTTATTAACAGCCTCTTCCAGATTGTGAATGGAAACTTCGATATTTGAGAGTGCCTCACCAACGCGCTCCATATCCTTACGTCCTTTTTCAGAAACAGCAACTGTCTCCTGCATCTTGCTTTCAACCATATCACTGTCGCTCTTGGTATCTGCTGCCACACCTGCAAGCTGTGTTGCATTTTCCGCGATCTCATTTACAGATACAGACAACTGATCAACCGTCGCGTTCAACTCACTCATGGACTGTGACTGGATTCCCGCTGCCGAACTCATCTCACCGGAAACACCCTTACTTGAGTCAGCCTGATTCTTCAACTTGCCGGAAACATTTCCCATCTCGGAGATCATCTGTTTCATGGAAGCAATAAACTTCTCCACACTTTGGCTCATGACTGCGATCTCATCATTGCCTTTTGTCTTAATAGAAACCGTAAAATCACCGGAAGTCATCGCTGTGATCACTCTTGTCATTTCCTTGACAGGTTTGATTACAACATGAGTTACACGTTCGATCAGTACACAGAGCAATGCAATACAGATCACACTGATTACGATCATAATATTACGAAGCTGTGTCAGATCAGAAAGTACAATGCTTGTAGGAATGTAAGATACTAAAAGCCAGTTTGTTCCTTCTACTTCCGACCTCCTGCAACAACTGCGGCAGCAGAACAATCGCGCCGAAGTAGAGCATATACGCGAGGCTGATACACAAGCAGCCGATGGTGAAGTTGCGCGACTTAAACAACGACAGATCGACTATCGGGTTATCGTCGGTCAGCTCCCAGACAATCAGGAAGCAGATAGCCACCACCGCCACCACGGTGAGGATGATAATTTCCTGTGATGAGAACCAGTCCAGCTCTTTACCGCGGTCGAGCATAATCTGCAGGCTGCCGATACCAATAACCAGCAGTGCCAGCCCCACGGCATCAATCCGCCGCCGTTCGGTGCGGGTTTCACGTCCGCGCAGAGTTTGCAGTGTCATCAACACCACCGCCACGCCAATCGGCACGTTGATGAAGAATATCCAGCCCCAGTGGTAATTATCACTGATATAACCGCCGAGGATCGGGCCGCAAATTGGCGCAACAATCACCGTCATCGACCACAACGCCAGCGCGATCGAGCGTTTGGCTGGCGGGTAGTTATTCAGCAATAGACTTTGCGAAAGTGGGATCAGCGGCCCGGCGACAATCCCCTGAATCACGCGGAAGAAGATCAGCATATTCAGGCTGCTGGAGACACCACACGCCCACGACGCAATAGCAAAGGCGATGGTTGACCAGAGGAACAATTTCACTTCCCCGACGCGCTTTGCCAGCCAGCCGGTAAGCGGGATCGAGATGGCATTCGCCACCCCGAAAGAAGTGATCACCCACGTTCCCTGACTGAGTGATGAGCCCAGATTCCCGGCGATAGTGGGGATCGCCACGTTAGCAATGGTGGAGTCCAGCACCTGCATGAATGTCGCCAGTGACAGCGCAATCGTCATAATGACCAGTTGTGCGCCTTCCAGCGGTTTTTGCTGTTGCATCACACGCACCTCTGGATTAGCCAGCGTTAGCTTTTACGATATCGTCGATCAGTTTATTGACAGGTGCCAGGCTGATTTCACGCGCGGTGCTTACCGCGACCGGTGTGGAACGTACTTTATTTGCCAGTACCTGACCGTCACGGTTAGTGGTATTGACACTCACCAGCGTGGATAAACCGATACGCAGCGGGTATTGCTCCAGCTGTTTCTGGTCCAGTTCAATACGCACAGGCAGACGCTGAACGACTTTGATCCAGTTACCGGTGGCGTTTTGCGCCGGAAGCAGTGAGAACGCGCTACCTGTGCCCATATCCAGACCAACCACTTTACCGGTGTATTTCACATCATCGCCGTAAATATCGGTGGTGATGGTGACCGGCTGACCGATACGCATATTGGCAATCTGCGTCTCTTTAAAGTTGGCATCCACCCACATATTGGTGGCTGGAACGACCGCCATCAGCGGCGTCGTTGGGCTAATTTGCGCCCCAGGCTGTACCGCGCGGCGGGAGACATAACCGGTCATCGGACTGACAATACGGGTACGCTCCAGCGCCAGCCAGGCGTTACGTACTTCGGTGGCAGCCTGTTGCACGGCAGGCTGATCTTCCAGTTTCGTCCCCAGAATCATCGCCTGATTGGCATTGTATTGTTGAATAGCGACGTCCAGTTGCGCCTGGGCACTGGTGACGGCGTCGCGGGCGTGTTGCAGCTCTTCGCGATCAATCAGGTTGGCATTGCCCAGCGGCACACGGCGGTTGTAGTCGCTTTGTGCTTTCGCGAGGGCGATTTTTTGCACCTCAATATTCGCCTGCAACTGTTTGCTGTTAATCATCAGCTGGTGGGTTTGGCGAACGCTGGAAGCCAGTGCAGTTTTGGCTTTTTCAAATGCCTGGCGAGCATCTGTCGGGTCGAGAGTGACCAGCACGTCGCCTTCTTTTACAAAATCGGTGTTATCGGCCCAGACTTTCGTCACGCTGCCAGACACCTGAGACATAATTTGAATCTGATTCCCTGCCACGTATGCGTCATCGGTTTCTTCGAAATGACGCAGTACCAAAAACCAATAAATCCCTATCGCTACGGCAATAATTATAAAGAGCAAGGTGAGAAGGAGGAGCAGACGCTTACGTTTGCCGCTCTTCTTTACCGGTTGCTGCGGGGTTTGAGTCTCCGCATTTGCGCTCATATTGTTCTCCACGATCTTCTTAACTCATCGGCTGAGCCGACCTGCTTGCCAAAAAGGCCAGCATGTTGCGATGCTGGCCGGTTATTTTTTCTTTTATAAATCTGGATTTTTGAGCGAGATGACGCGTTAGCTCATCGCTTCGAGAACCACACCGTCCTGTTCCATCTGGTCGAGACGGGAGAGCAATTTGCGGGTGATTTGCTCGAGCTGGTCTTTTTCTGTTGTGCTGAGCGCGGACCAGAGTTGATGCAGGCAGTTATGCTGCGGCGGTAAAACCTCGCGCAAAAACTCGTGACCTTTTTCCGTTAATTGCAGATGCAGGCAGCGGCGATCGTTATCGCTTTCACGACGTTCGATCCAACCGCGTTTTTCCAGTTCATCGGCAATACGCGTCGCGTTGGTACGGGATGATCCAAGAGCACAACTCAATTCAGAAGGCTGAATACTGTGGTTTTCCTGAGACTCCAGCGTAATCAACGCCATAAACAACGTCTCGTTAATCCCCTGAGCCTTCAGCATTTTATTGCGGTTTTCCAGCAGCTTGCTTTGCATATGCATGCAAAGACGGGTCAGAAGGATCTCCTGATAAGGAAAATCTTCGTGGCGGCTGGCGCGAAATTTTAGCATTTGTTCAATGGGCGTAAACGAACTATCCATTTGGGTATGACCTCATTAATTTCAGCCGATATAGTAACGACAGTGACAAATAAAGTAAATGTATTGTTTTAGAAAAATGATTCTTGTGGGTTATATAATCGCCATCACTTTCCAGGCTAGCCCATAGGCCAGCGCACTAAGCAGTGTTGGGATGATAATGCTGCGTGTTTTATAGAAACTGGCACCCAGTACCGCGAAGCCGACCAGTGTGGGCACGAAACGGCGTGTATCGTGCATCACTTCTGGTGCGGTAGAAACAACCAGCAGAGCGCATATCGAGGCGATGCCAATGGTGTCGAGCAAAATACCTACCGCGCCACGTTTGGTTGGGCGGGCATTACCCACACGCAGGCGCAGCGGCAGATAGCGGAAGCAATAATTCGCCGCGCCAACCAGTAACCCAAGCAGCAGAACCTCATAGCTCATCGGGCGCTCCTTGCCAGAATGCCTGGATTAACGCAGTGAGGCAGCCACAGACAATGCCTGCCAGAATGGCGACGGGAATAGAAAATAGCGTTACGCCTGCAAGGGCACCAACTAACGCTGCGGTAACGCAAAGAGATTGTTTGCGCTGGAAAGAGGCGAGCAGGAAACTCATAAAGAGTGCCGGAAGCATAAAACCTAATGCTGCTTCAACGGCGGGATAACCTTGCAGCAAGCCGCTGCCGGAGAATGCCCCTATTACCGTACCAAATACCCACGATGACCATGAACTGAAGGCAATGCCGATCATCCAGTTTTCGCTCCAGCGGCGATTATTGCGTACCAGTTTTGCGGTTGCGGCGGCAAAAACCTCATCCGTCAGGCCAAACGCCCACAGGGCGGTTTTCGATTTTTGCAGACGCTGAATAATACGGCTACGCAGTGACGGGCCATACAAAACATGGCGAACATCCATTGCCATGACGGTCAGTGCAGCAACCCACAAACTACTCCCGGCTGCCAGCATCGCGGTAATGACGAACTGGCTCGCGCCTGCATAAATGATGCAGGAGAAAAAAACGCTTTCGAGAGGAGAGAATCCCAGACGGGTCGCATTCAGACCGAACGCAAAGGCCACCGGAATATAACTAATAACAATCGGTAAACTGTCTTTGCATCCTTCCATGAAGGTCGCCGAACCAGGAGCAGGCTGTGGAGTAGGGCTTTCCATAGAGTGTACGCTTAACGATTGTTAATATTATAAATAGACTGAATGAATATCTTAACCTTATCAGACTGATGGGCTTCTTAACACCCTTATAAGTGTAAAGCCACGAAAACGGTTGCTGATTGCTTAATTTGCGGCTTCCTGACGATGAAAACCTCGCCACCAGACCAGTAAGTTAACCAGGGCAATCGTCGCGCTAGCCAGACACACGCCAGCCCAACTGCCATGTTGCCAGGCTGAGGCTGAAATTAGCGAACCAGCGGCACCGCCAATAAAGTAGCTGGTCATGTAACCTGCGGTCAGGCGATTACGCGCATCAGGGTGTATTCGATAAATTACCGTCTGGTTAGTGATATGCACGCCCTGCACGGTGAGGTCCAGCACCAGGATGCTGATAATCAGCGCCAGTACGGAAGTGTGACCAAACCAGATTGCCAGCCATGAAAGTAACAGCAGCAGCAGACCGAAAGTTGTGGTGTGGTGCGATTTGCCCTTATCGGCAAAACCGCCCGCCGGACGAGCGCCCAACGCTCCGGCAGCTCCCGCAAGCCCAAACAGACCAATTACACCATCGCTGTAGTTAAAAGGTGGAGCGGCAAGCAAAAAGGCCATTGAGGTCCAGAGAATGCTGAAGTTGGCAAAGGTCAGGCAGCCCAGCAACGCGCGGGTGCGCAGGATCTTATTGCTGATAAACATGCTGAAAACGGAACCCAACAACTGTGGGTAGTTGAGGTGGGTTTCTGATTTCATTTGTGGCAGACCACGCCATAATGCCAGCGCCATCAGTGCCATTAACATCGAAGCAACCCAAAAGACGGTACGCCAGCCGCCGAGATTCGCCAGCAATCCGGCAACGGTCCGTGCGAGTAAGATCCCCAATAGCAGACCGCTCATAATGGTGCCAACCACTTTGCCGCGTTTGTCCGGTGAAGCCAGCGTCGCTGCCAGCGGAACCAGAATTTGTGCCACGACCGAGAATAAACCGGTTAATGCCGTACCGAGGATCATCATCGCCAGTGACTGACTGCTGGCGGTAATCAACATACCGCCAGCTGCCAGTAAGGTCATCGAGACAATCAGGCGGCGGCGTTCAAACATATCACCGAGGGGAACAAGAAACAGCAGACCGGCGGCATAGCCTAACTGCGCGGCGGTAACAATAAAGCCTGCCGAACTGGCGGAAAGGGAAAAGTTACGCGCGATGGTGTCGAGCAATGGCTGGGCGTAATAGTTACTGGCTACCGCCAGACCGGTGGCGATAGACATCAGCACGATCAGCGCCGGGCTAAGCTCATGATTGGTTTTAGTCATTGTTTTTGTTTATCAGGTGATGATTAAGCTGGAAATCAATAATAGCGGATGTTGATGAATATGGGATGAAAGATAGATTGTTGAAATGTGCGGTGTGGTTTGTAGGCATGATAAGACGCGGCCGCATCGCATCAGGCATTGTGTACAGAGCGGCGGATGAGGCAAAAGCGCCTTATCCGCCCGAATAAAAATTACTTCTGCGCTGCCAGCGCTTCATTCACCCAGCCATCGAACTGCTGCTGGTGGGCTTTGATCCAACCATCAACGTGGCCCTGAATATCGCCTTCTGAGGCCTTGCCGTCATGCATAATGGCGTTCTGGGCGTTAATATCTGCCACTGGTAACTGCATAATGGCAAACAGTTTCGCTGCTGCCGGGTTTTTCTCGGCCCAGGCTTTGTTGGCAACGATATGCATGGTACTGACCGGGAAGCCGTAATTCGCGCCATTCGGCAGTTTGGTATCGGCATTTTTATCGCCCGGCAGTGCGGAGAACGGCACCTGCAACCAGACCACATCTTTCCCCGGTTTCAGTTCGTTACTCACCCAGTACGGCGTCCAGGTGTAGTAAAACACCGGCTTACCCTCTTTGTAACGACTGATGGTGTCAGCCATCATCGCTGCGTAGTTCCCCTGATTATGCGTCACGGTATTGGTCAGTCCATACGCGGCAAGCTGGTGGTTGATCGCACCTTCGCAGCCCCAGCCTGGGTTACAGCCGGTTAAATCCGCTTTACCGTCGCCGTTGGTATCGAACAGTTTGGCGATCTTCGGATCTTTAAGTTGCGCGATGTTGGTAATTTTATACTGGTCGGCGGTTTTCTTATCGATCAGGTAACCCTGTGCCGCGCCGTTAACAAATACTCCTTCACGATAAAATTTCTTATCGCCACCGGCAGCTTCGTACATGTTGTCATGCAGTGGCGTCCAGTTCACTGCGGTGAAGGTTGCATCGCCGGAAGCAAGCGAGGTGTAGCCAACGTTGTAATCCACTTCGCTGGGTTTATTGACGGTATAACCTAATTTCTCCAGCGCGCGGCTGACCAGCAGTGTCTGGAAAGTTTCTTCGGTGATGGTGCTCTGAACCGGATTAACAGTAATGCCTTTGCCCGGCAGGTCGGCAGCAAAAGTTTGTGTAGAGATAAGCGTGGCAAACGCTGTCGCAAAAAGTACGCTATGTCGCATTGTTATTCCTTTTTTTGGCAGGGTGATATGCCCGGCGTCACCGGGCAAGTGCAGAGTTACTTAATGAATGGGCGGGTCAGCAGACCGACAGGGCCAGTGGTGTACCAGCGACGATTGCCGCGACTGCGTGAGTCGCGCCCAACGGCCTGCGTCAGGCGGTCGAGGATAATGGCGAGGATCACAATCCCGACGCCGCCAACGGTGGCAAGCCCCATATCCAGACGACCGATACCGCGAAGTACCATCTGACCCAGCCCGCCGACGGCAATCATCGAGGCGATGACCACCATAGAAAGGGCCAGCATCAGCGTCTGGTTAACGCCCGCCATAATGGTTGGCATCGCCAGCGGTAACTGAACTTTGAACAGCATCTGGCGCGGGCTGGCACCGAATGAGCGCGAGGCTTCAATCAGATCCGCCGGAACCTGGTTAATTCCCAGAATCGTCAGACGGATAATCGGCGGCAGCGCAAAGATGATCGTCACCACCACGCCCGGCACGTTGCCGATACCAAACAGCATGACGATTGGCACCAGATAAACAAACGCGGGCGTGGTCTGCATGGCATCAAGCAGTGGACGAATAATTTTCGCCGCTCGCGGACTTCTCGCCAGCCAGATCCCCAACGGCAAACCTATGACGATACAGAACAGCAGGGCTGTTAACACCAGCGCCAGGGTAACCATTGCCTGTGACCAGGCACCGATTGCGCCGATGGCAATCAGCGAAACCAGCGTCGCCACGCCCATTCCGACCCCGGAAATCTGCCAGGCGATGAGAGCGAAAACGATAATCGCCACCGGCGCGGGCATACCCAGCAGCAATTGCTGGAAACCGTTGAGGATGTAATCAACCGGAACGCGCACGCCCTGAAAGACGGGACGAAAATGGGTAACGACCCAGTCGATCCCTTCAGTGACCCAACTGTCGAGCGGGATCAGCGTTTTATGGAACGGATCGAGAATATTAAAATGCTCGACGTTTGGCGCAGGCGTACTGGTCAGCCAGTCAGCGCCACCGCCGTCGGTCGGTGCAGTCGCCGGTGTACCCCAGGCGTCTGCGGATTGTGCAGCACTGTCCGCCGCTGGCGTGGTATCCCACGGATTATTTTGATCAGCCATTATTTACCCCCTCACGATCTAAAGCGCGCAGCAGCATTCCTTTCGAAATGATGCCGACATACTGTTGGTCCTCGTCGACCACGGGCACCGCACAGGGGGCCTGTCCGACATGAGAGAGCAACTCGCTAAGAGGCGTTTGTGCATCGACCGCTAACGGCGCATCAATCAGCGCCGCATCAAGACCTTGCTGCTGCGTTAACGCGGTTTTAAGCGAATCGATAGACACTGCGCCGACAAACTTATTACCACGTTCGATGACGTAGCCATATTCGCGATCTTCATCCTGCAATAATTTCAGTGCCGAACGCGGGCCGAAGCCGGGGGTTTTACGAATTAAGCCGTTCGGTGTCCGGCGAGCAATATCTTTCGCACTGAATACCTGACTAATATCGACGCCACGGAAGAAGGTACGGACATAATCATTCGCCGGATTATTGAGAATTTCATCCGGTGTGCCGACCTGTACCACTTCACCATTTTGCATAATGGCAATTCGGTCGCCAATACGCATGGCTTCATCGAGATCGTGGGAAATAAAGACAATGGTGCGCTGATGTTTCGCCTGTAATTTTACCAGCTCATCCTGCATCTCGGTGCGAATTAATGGATCGAGTGCTGAGAAGGCTTCGTCCATTAATAATATATCCGGATTAATCGCTAACGCGCGGGCTAATCCAACACGTTGACGCATCCCGCCAGAGAGTTCATCCGGGTAGCTGTGGGCATAATTTTCTAGCCCGACCTGACGCAGTGCATCAAGGGCTTTTTCCCGGCGTTCTTCGGCATTAATTCCGGCCAGTTCCATACCGAACGCAGTATTGTCCAGCACGGTCATATGCGGCATTAAGGCAAAGGACTGGAAGACCATCGCAATCTTTTTTCTGCGCACCTCACGGAGTTCGGCGTCGGATATTTTGGCAATATCCACACCATCAATCAGCACTTGCCCGCGGGTGGGTTCAATCAGGCGATTGAGAAGGCGTACCATTGTGGATTTACCCGAACCGGATAATCCCATGATGACAAATATCTCGCCTTCTTCAATGGCCAGACTGGCGTCTTTTACGCCAAGCGATAGCCCAGTTTTTTCCAGAATTTGTTCTTTTGAAAGTCCTTGTTCGATATATTTGAAAGCTCGCTGTGGATGCTCACCAAATATTTTATAAAGATTTTTAATTTCTAATTTAATTGCCATGCAATAGAAAGATTCCTGTTATTTGTTTATGTCGATACATTACCCAATGGAAATAGTCACTTTTTTCTACCCTAACATACTGAGAATCTGAGGCAACCCCTGATGGCAAATGTGGCATGAATATTGATGTGAGCAAATCGCCGGAATTTCCCATGATATAAGGGCTGAGAGCAAATCGAGAAAGGTTGATATTTTTTGTCAAAGATAGCAAAAAAACGCCTGAATATTGTGGTTTCAGGCGAATAATGCAACAGAGTATCAGTGTAGATCACCACAAAATATTTGCGTGATAAAAAGCTATTTGGCGGGAATTATTTCCCTGCTGCGGGTAGTGATATTTTTGAAAAATAACACCCTCAGAAATTCCAGTCTTCATCTTCTGTTTCGACCGCTTTTCCCATCACATATGAAGAGCCTGAACCGGAAAAGAAATCGTGATTTTCATCGGCATTCGGCGAAAGCGCGGCGAGGATTGCCGGATTCACTTCCGCCATTTCTGCGGGAAATAGCGGTTCGTAGCCCAGATTCATCAACGCCTTATTGGCGTTGTAACAGAGAAACGCTTTTACATCGTCAGACCACGGGGTTTCGGCGTACAGCTCATCGGTGTATTGCAACTCGTTGTCATAGAGTTCCAGCAACAAATCGAAGGCGAAACTCTTCAACTCTTCACGTCGTGCCTGGGAGATCTTTTCCAGGTTTTTCTGATATTTATAGCCGATGTAGTAACCGTGGACTGCTTCATCCCGGATAATCAGACGGATCAGGTCTGCGGTATTGGTTAGCTTTCCGCGGCTGGAAAAATACATCGGCAGCCAGAAACCGGAATAGAACAAAAAAGATTCAAGAAACACACTGGCGATTTTCTTTTTCAGCGGATCATCACCGCGATAATGTTGCTGAATAATCTGTGCTTTTCGCTGCAACGGCGCGTTTTCTTCACTCCAGGCGTAGGCGGCATCGACATCTTTGGTCTGGCACAGCGTCGAGAAAATTGAACTGTAAGAGCGGGCATGAACCGCTTCCATAAAGCTGATATTCGATAATACTGCCTCTTCATGAGGCGTGAGCGCATCGGGCATCAGCGAAGGCGCGCCGATAACATTTTGCAGCGTGTCGAGCAGCGTCAGGCCAGTAAAAACGCGCATTGTCAGTTGTTGTTCTACGACACTTAATGTCTGCCATGCAGGTATATCGTTCGACAGTGGCACCTTTTCTGGTAGCCAGAAATTGCTGGTCAGGCGATTCCACACCTCCAGATCTTTATCGTCAGATATCTTGTTCCAGTTGATGGCGCTGATACGTGAGAGTTTCATAGATATTCCTTAAAGTGCACAGGAGACGCAGCCTTCAATTTCAGTGCCTTCCAGCGCCATCTGACGCAGGCGAATGTAATAGAGCGTTTTGATACCCTTGCGCCAGGCGTAAATCTGCGCTTTGTTGATATCGCGAGTGGTGGCGGTATCGGGGAAAAACAGCGTCAGCGACAGCCCCTGATCGACATGGCGAGTCGCTTCCGCGTAGGTGTCGATGATCTTTTCTGCGCCGATTTCGTAAGCGTCCTGATACAGCGCCAGATTTTCGTTAGTCATAAACGGGGCAGGGTAGTAAACGCGCCCGGTTTTGCCCTCTTTGCGTATCTCTACTTTCGCCACAATCGGATGAATACTCGACGTGGCATGGTTGATATAAGAGATAGAACCGGTTGGCGGCACCGCCTGGAGATTCTGGTTGTATATGCCATAGCGCATCACGTCGTCGCGCAGCTGCGCCCACATCTCACGGGTAGGTAACGTAATACCACTACGGGCAAACAGTTCGCCAACTTTCGCCGTTTTCGGTTGCCAGTTACTTTGCAGATATTGGCTGAAATATTCACCACTGGCATAGCGTGACTGTTTGAACCCGGCGAAGGTTTCACCGCGTTCGCGCGCCAGCAACATCGAGGTACGCAGTGCGTGCCAGGTGATGGTATAGAAATAGAGATTGGTGAAATCCAGTGCTTCCGGCGACCCATAAGCGATGCCTTCTCGTGCCAGATAACCGTGTAAATTCATCTGCCCCAGACCGATGGCGTGTGAGGCGGCATTTCCGGCTTCGATGGACGGTACGCTGTGGATATGACTCATATCTGACACCGCCGTTAAACCGCGTACGGCAGTCTCTACCGTGCGGGCAAAGTCGGGGGAATCCATGGTGTGGGCAATATTCAACGAACCTAAATTGCAGGAAATATCATGGCCTGTACGGGCATAGTCGAGATTCTCGTCATACTCTGAGGCACTGTTAACCTGCAAAATTTCTGAGCAGAGATTGCTCATATTTATGCGCCCGGCGATAGGGTTAGCACGGTTAACCGTGTCTTCATACATGATGTAGGGATAGCCGGACTCAAACTGGATTTCTGCCAGTCGCTGGAAGAAATCACGGGCGTTGAGGTATTTTTTGCGAATGCGTTCATCGGCAACCAGTTCGTCATAGCGTTCGCTGATGGCGACATCGGCAAACGGCTTGCCATAAACTCGCTCTACGTCATAGGGCGAAAACAGCGCCATCTGCGCATTCTCTTTTGCCAGATGGAAAGTGATATCCGGGATCACCACGCCCAGCGACAGTGTTTTAATGCGGATTTTTTCGTCGGCATTTTCCCGTTTTGTATCGAGAAAACGCAGAATATCGGGATGATGAGCATGTAAATAGACTGCCCCAGCCCCCTGACGCGCGCCGAGTTGGTTGGCATAGGAAAATGCGTCTTCCAGCATTTTCATCACCGGAATCACGCCAGAAGATTGATTTTCAATACGTTTAATTGGCGCGCCCGCTTCCCGCAGATTAGACAGCAAAAATGCTACGCCGCCGCCGCGTTTCGACAGTTGTAGTGCGGAATTTACTGCCCGGCCAATCGACTCCATATTGTCTTCAATACGCAGCAGAAAACAGGAAACCAGTTCGCCGCGCTGCTGCTTACCGCAGTTGAGGAATGTTGGCGTGGCTGGCTGAAAGCGTCCTGACAGCATCTCATCAGTGAGCTGCGTCGCCAGTGTTTCATCGCCTTGTGCCAGCGTCAGCGCCACCATCGTGACGCGATCGGCAAAATCTTCCAGATAACGCTTACCGTCGAATGTCTTCAACGTATAGCTGGTGTAAAACTTCCATGCTCCTAGGAATGTCTGGAAACGAAAACCGCTGGCGTGCGCGTGGGCAAACAGCGTAATGACAAAATCGCGAGAGTAGCGATTAAGGACACTTTCATCATAGTAACCTTCGTTAACCAGCCAGTTCAGGCGCTGCTGCTGGCTACTGAAGGCCACACTGTTCGGACGCACATGCGTCGTCATAAAGGCGTCTACTGCCTGGCTGTCTTTATCGAACTGAATGCGACCTGCGCTATCGTAAAGGTTAAGCACTCTGACGGGGTGGTCAGGGAGCCTTCGGCGCGAGTCTTGACCTCGCAGATCACGATGGTGCCGTCCGGTTCCTGCACCACGACATCCAGCTCTCCCATCCGGGTGTGGAAGTTGTGGGTCAGCAGACGGCAGCCCCGGTCCAGATAGAATTTTGCGGCAGCAGCCTCACCCCGCTGGCCGGTCTGGGCGCGGTTCACTTTCCGTTCTCCGGCCAGTAGCCCTGCTTTTTGAGGAAGCTGCGGCGGTAGAACGGCTGGATGCCGTACTGTGCGATCAGCTCATAGTGCAGTTTTGTAGGGTACCCCTTGTGCTTTGCCAGCTGATACTGCGGGTACTGCTTGTCCAGCTCCAGCATATAGCGATCCCGGCTGACCTTGGCCAGAATGGACGCTGCACCGATGCTGGCACTGGTGGCATCTCCCTTGACCACCGGCTGGGCTGGGATCTGCAGGCCCGCCGGGACACGGTTACCGTCCACCAGTACGAGGTTGGGCACGATGTCCAGCTCTTCCACGGCCTGCTTCATGCCGCCCATGGTGGCGTTGAGGATATTGTCGCGGTCGATGATGTCCGGCCCCACGAATACGATCCGGTAGGCCAGAGCTTTTTCCTTGATCTCATCGAACAGGGCATCCCGCTTTTTCTCGGTAAGCTTTTTGGAGTCGTTGATACCGTGCACCGGGTTCTCCGGGTCCAGGATGCAGGCCGCTACGCAGACCGGGCCGCACAGCGGGCCGCGGCCTGCTTCGTCCACCCCGGCAAAACAGCCGTACTGCGCCCGTACAGCGGCGTCGTATTCGTACAGCGGAGCCGAGATCTCCTCGTCCGAGCGGCGTTTCATTCCTCATCCTCCTCGGCAAAATCGACCAGATCATCCCGCTGCGGCGGGCGCTCCAGCG
>OHAQ01000358.1_pt1 | contig 35460 bp, 30 predicted proteins | sample 1577111 | NCBI WGS metagenome assembly OHAQ01 (sample SAMEA3541549, study PRJEB24748) | human gut metagenome | biome: human gut; feature: human-associated habitat; material: faeces | place: China | collected 2012 | reverse complement strand
GGAGGGCACGGCCAAGCGCCGCCGTCGTCGCCGTCGTCGCAAGCCTGCGGCTGAAGGTCAGGCAGAAGCATGAGCAGTCTGATGGCCGTCCGTGCCGATGCGGTACGGGAGGCCCTGGACAATTTCCCCGTCCTGCTCCTCGATCTGGATGCGGGACGGGCCCTGCACATCCTCGGTATCGGCCGTCTGGAGTTCCGGCGTCGTGCCCGGCTGCTGGCGGAGTGGCGCGGCCTGTGCATGGCCCTGTGGCGTCTGGCCCTGCAACGCTCCTTCCCCGATCAGGCCGAGGCCATGTTCCGGCAGTTCCGGGAAAGCTTCGGGCAGAGCCATACGGACAAGATCTCGGCCCTGGCCCTGGAGCGTGCCCCGGCCTACTGGGAGGTGCTGTCCGAGCGGGGCGATGCGGACTTTCGTCCCGTGTCCCGTTTTCTGGCCGCTGTCTTTTTCGAGGACGAGGCCCGCGCACAGGCCATGGCCCTGCGCCTGATGCTGCATGTGCGGCAAACCTATCAATCCATTTTCGACCGTCTTATCTGAGCAACTGACCATCATGGATACTTCCCCTTCCGCATCTCCCCGCGCCACGGCCGTCACCATCGGCAATTTCGACGGCGTACACCAGGGCCATCAGGTCCTCATTCGCCGTGCGCTGACCTACAGCCAGCAGTTCGGCCTGGATTGCGTGGTCATCACCTTCTGGCCGCATCCGCGAGTGCTTTTCGGCAGGCCGCATCAGCCCCTGACCAGCCGGGCAGCCCGCATGCGCCTGCTGCAGGGCCTGGGCGATCTGCGCGTGCTGGAGCTGCCCTTCACCCACGAGCTGGCCGCGCTGTCGCCCGAGGAGTTCGTCCGGCAGCACCTGCTGCCGCTGCGGCTCAAACATCTGGTCATCGGCCACGACTTCACGCTGGGGCGCGGCCGCAGCGGCCAGCCCGATGTGCTGCGTGCCCTGGGCGAGAAGTACGGCTTTGACGTGGACCAGCTGCCGCCGGTGGAAGTGGGCGGGCATGTGGTCAGCTCCACCTGCCTGCGCGAGCTCATCGGCAAGGGCGATGTGGCCACGGCCGCCAGCCTGCTGGGCCATGCCTACGGCTGCGAGGGCCTGGTGGTGCACGGCGAAGGCCGCGGCACCGGCCTGGGCTTCCCCACGGCCAACATCGCCATCCCGGACACCATGCTGCCCGCACCGGGCGTCTACGCCACCCGCGTGGTGGTGCCGCACCTGGGCAAGACCCTGCAGGCCGTGACCAACATCGGCCGCAAGCCCACCTTCGGGGATTACGGCCTGAGCATCGAGAGCTTCCTGCTGGATACGGATCTGAACCTCTACGGCAGCGAGCTGCGCCTGGATTTCGTGGCCCGTCTGCGCGACGAGAAGCGTTTCGACTCCGCCGATGCCCTGGTGGCCCAGATCCGCACCGACGTGGCCCGGGCCCGCGATTTGCTGACCATGTATTTCTGATGATGCTCGACCGGCATCCGTGCCGGCTGTATCCGCACTATGACGGCGCGCAGTGATGGTAATCACTGCGCGTTTTTTTATGTTTTTTTGCTCACTGGGTGCAAAGGTGCGAAATGAAGCATACGCTGACCTCAGTTAAGTATACGCGCAGTATACTTAAGAAATTTTTTTATAACAATATGTTATGAAAAATTTCATTTTATACTTGCCTTTGTTTTTGTCGTGTGTTTGTATGGAATACAGCTGGTATACAAATAAACCTCCACCAGGGGGGCGTATGTCCGTATCCATCCCACCACCAACGCTGCATTTTCCTGAAGTTCCTTTTCCTTTAATGGCACGCATCAGGCAGCGTTTCCCTGCCTCCAGCCTGAAGGATGTGCGCACTGCCACACGGCAGGAACTGGAGCTTTTGTTCCTTCCCTCCGACTTTCATCGCAAGCGTGTTGCCGTAGGTGTGGGAAGCCGGGGAATAGCCCATCTTCCCGTCCTGGTGGATGAGGTCATCACCTATGTGAAAAGACGTAATGGCGTACCGTTCATCGTGCCTGCCATGGGGAGCCATGGTGGAGGAACTGCTGCGGGGCAGCGAGCGGTACTGGCTTCATGTGGCATCACGGAAGAGAGCATAGGAGCGCCGATCATCGCAGGAGAAGAAAGCGTTCGTATCGGCACCAATGCCGCTGGCGTGCCGGTGTATTGCGATGCTGCTGCCTGGCAGGCGGACTGGCTCATCCCCATCAACAGGGTCAAGCCCCACACCCAGTTTCACGCTCCGACAGAAAGCGGTCTTTTAAAGATGCTGGTCATAGGCTTCGGTAAGGCCAAGGGGGCCGCCACTATACATGGTCACGGCACCAGGGGGCTGGCAGAATATATTCCGCTCAGCGCGGAGGTTTTTCTGCAGTCCGGAAAGGTACTTTTTGGTCTGGCCGTAGTGGAGAACCAGAGGCACGAGACCGCCCTCGTGCGCGCTCTGATGCCTGAAGATTTTTTCCCCGAGGAAAAGCGTTTGCTCTGCACGGCACGCCAGCTGATGCCTCGCCTTCCTGTGGAAAGCTTGGATCTGCTGATCCTGGATCGTATGGGCAAGGATATCAGCGGCCCGGGCATGGACAGCAGTGTCACTGGGAGGATCATGGCCAACGGCGAGCCGGATCCGCCTTTCCCCAGGATATCGCTCCTGGCGGTGCTGGGGCTGACGGAGGCTTCACACGGCAATGCCGTGGGCGTAGGGCTGGCCGACCTGATTTCTCATCGTCTCTGTCAGGCTATCGATGTACAGGCTACCTATTTAAACAGTATTTCAGGCGGTTTTCCCGTACAGGGAAAGATCCCCATGGTTATGCCTGACGACAGACAACTTCTGCAAGCTGCCGCCGTATTGCTTGGAGCGGAGTCCCTGGCGGATCGTCGTATCATCCATGCCCGGGACACGCTGCATCTCGAGGAACTTGAAGTTTCCACTGCCGTATTGCAAGAACTGGAGGGACGCACGGATCTGGAAGTATTGCGTCCTCTGGCCCCAATGGCCTTTGACTCCAATAACCTTTTGCTACCGGTGGAATATTTATGAGCAAGACGACGTCTGGCAAAGAAAAGTGGCATCCTCAAGATCTGTATCTTTTTTTACGCGAAGAGATCCTCTCTCAGAGACTGGAACCCGGCGCTTCCCTGTTTGAGCGCATGATTGCCGAACAGCACGGGCTGAGTCGAACGCCGGTGAGGGAAGCCCTTCTCCGACTGGAGGCCGAAGGCTTGGTCAAACGCTATCCCAAAATGGGGATGGTCGTTGCGGAGTTGAGTCTCAGGGATGTCATGGAATCCTTTCAGATTCGTCAATTCATCGAGCCGCCGGCAGCCGCCGAAGCCGCTAAGAAACTCCGCCCCGAGCCTTTGCGCGAGCTGCTGGAACAGTTTGAGGCCATGGGGGAACCGACGCTGACTGAAGGGCACGATGAAGAGCTGTTCGCGCGCCATAACCAGCTGGACACCAAGATGCATGATCTGATCCTGGCGGCCCTCGGCAACCGTCGTCTCATGGATTTGATGGATAACATGCGCAGCATTTGCCGGCGTGCACGCAATTTGGGGACTCCTATCCGTTTCGCGGAAAGCCGTGAAGAACATATCGCGATTTTAAAGGCCCTGCTTGCCGGCGATAGCGAATTGGCTCGGCAGACGATGAATACACATCTTGAGAATACGCGGCACAGGCTGATCTTGGCCGTATGATATGGCCCCCGCAGGGGGAACAGGAGGCGTTCGGCATGAAATCCAGAATCATGAAAGTTCTTGATGTTGTCGTGGCTCTATACTCAAACACGGATCTCATCAGGAAAGGAAACTATTTTTCCTTCACGGATGTGGAGTCACTTCATTCCGACTTTCAGACCATCGAGGACATTGTCGCTGATGTCCCCGTGGATGGGACCCTCATCATCCTTGACATGCCTTGTGCACCAGAAGTGCACGCTGCCGGGGATACCGTAGTGGTGCGGGGACCATTTGGCCAGCTTGAAGAAGCCATGCCGGACAAACGCTATACATTGTTGGGCAATCAGGGATTACTGTATCGCTTCCTTCTATACCAGCTGGAGAAGAAATATGGCATTTACAGCTTCCACGCCAACGCGCTTTACCACCGGGAGCGGAACGAACTCTTTGTCGTTTTTGGCGGCGCTGCTTCAGGCAAAAGCCCTGCCCTGATGGCAGGGTTATGCAACGGGCTCGAGGTGGTCGGTACTGAGCTCGTGCATTTTCGTTTGAGCGAACAAGGGTACACCTTTTATCCGAGCTCCTGCATGGACAATATCCGTCCAAGCTGCGTGTGGGAGGACTTCCCCGAACTGCTGGACAGGCTGGATGTGCCGGATCCCCGCGGTTTTTCTTCACCGAGTTCCAAGTACTTGCTGAACATGCAGGCCTTCAAGACCAAAGGCCCGATAGAAAATCCCCATTTGCGGCTCATCATCCCCAAGGTAGAGGCCGGACGTTCGCCTGTCATTTCGGGCAGGATCCTTGATGAAGGCGCCAAGACAAAAGCGCTTTTCGATAATCTTTCTGAAAAGATAGGCGCATCATTCACTATGTATAACTGCATGGCCTGCAACGGGTTCGACTGTTTGGAACTCAGCCGGAGACGATTGACGGCCGCCGGGGCCCTTCTGGAAGCCGCAGGCTCCCCCGCTGTGGAGACCTACCTTGCGTCGCCGCGTTATTTTCTGGAGGTATTGCAATGAGCAGCTGCCTTATGCCCATTTGGGGAGATGTGTTGACCGGACTCGGTATCCATCGTGAAAGCAAGCCTCGCCGGAGCGGTTTGACGTGTGTGCTCGACAAGCATCTCGGCATTGAAGGGACCAAGGAGTTGATCAGCGTGGCCGGTCCGTACATAGACGTCGTCAAGCTGACTTCCCTGACATCTGCATTTTATGACCCAGATGTGCTGCGGGGCAAGATCCGTTTGCTGCGTGATGCGAATATCGATGTCTGCGCGGGCGGTACATGTACCGAAGTGATGTTGTGGCAAAAGGTGTATCCGGCATTTCTGGCCAAGGCCAAGCAATGGGGTTTTACGGGGGTCGAGATCTCCGACGGGACCATCGAAATGCCCGATGCTATGCGTCGCGAGGCCATCGACCGAGCCCTTGAGAGCGGATTCCGTGTTTTCAGCGAAGTGGGCCGTAAGGAATGGTCGCCGCAGACAGGGCTTGAGGATTTGGTATCCGATCTCAAGCGCGATCTTGCCTGCGGCGTGGATAAGGTCATCGTGGAAGCCATGGAAATAGGTCAGAGCGTGGGGATCATGGATGCCGAGGGCAACCCCAGCGAAGAAGGCCTCAGAGCACTTACCGAGGCGGCTGGTGGGCCGGAAAGGATCATTTTTGAAGCTCCGCTCCGCCATCAGCAGGAGATCTTCATTGACCGGCTCGGTACCAATGTCAATTTGGGCAACATCCCCCCCATGGAAGTCCTTGTCGTCGAGGCCACGCGCTGGAAGACGACAGGCATTCCCTTTATGACGGCCTATAGCGCCAATCCGACGGGGGCCTGATATGGATTGGACGATTAATATCCAGTTGCTTTTTACGGGCCTGGCCATGGGGTCCATCTATGCTCTCATAGCGTTGGGCATCGTCCTAATCTATCGGGCGGCGGACATCGTCAATTTTGCCCAGGGGGAACTGGTCATGCTCCCGGCTTTTGTAGCGGTGTACATGCTCAATTCCTGGGAGCTCCCTGCCTATGTCGTTTATCCGCTCGTGATTCTCTTTATGGGGGGCGTAGGCTATGTTTTTGAAAAGGTAGCCTATTATCCGCTTAGAAACAGGAGTTTCCTTCCTGTCATCATTAGCACCATCGGTGTTTCCATCTTTCTGAAGAACAGTGCCCAGTATGCCTTCGGGGCCTTGCCTCTTGTCATGCCCCGCCCGACCGATGTCGATTTGTTCGTGATTGGGGATATCGTGATTGATCCTCAGTACATCATTATCATCGTCACCACAGCCATCCTCCTTGTGGCGCAGCACTTTTTCTTTGAGCGCACCATGCTTGGGAAAATGATGCAGGCCACAGCCCAGGACAAGGAAGCTGCACAGCTGATGGGCATCCCGATTGCACGGATGATAGCCATCACCTTTATCTTCAGCACCATGCTGGCATGTGTGGCTGGTTTGCTGGTGGGGCCGCTTTTCTACGTCTCCAAGGAGATGGGGGGCATGGCCGGTCTGAAGGGGTTTTGCGGCGCAATCATCGGAGGGTTTGGTTCCGTGTCCGGTGCCATCCTTGGTTCATTGTTCCTGGGGGTCATGGAAGTCTATCTGGCATTCTATGTGTCCACAGCCTACAAAGATGCCTTTGCCTTTATCATCATGATCATGGTGCTGCTGTTCTGGCCACAAGGCCTGTTTGGAGAACGCATTGCCCAGAAGGCCTAGGAGGGCGCATATGAACAGAAGCTTGCATCAGTACTTCTATGTCCTAGGGGCGATATGCGTCATTTTCCTTATTCCGCACATCGTTTCCGAAAATTATTGGCTGAATTTACTGAATCACTGCTGTGTGATGAGCATCGCCTGCTTGGGATTGAACATCCTCCTGGGCTACACGGGCCAGATCAATCTGGGACAGATGGCCTTCGTGGGGATCGGTGCCTATACCTCGGCCCTGCTTACCGTGACTTTCGGCATCCCCGTATGGCTTGGGATGCTCTGCGGTGCGGCCATGGGGGGGATCTGCGGCGTTCTGCTGGGCGTTCCCAGCCTGAAGCTTTCCGGCCATTATCTTGCAGTGACGACCATCGGCTTCGGTTTCATCGTCCAGCTCATTCTCATCAACTGGATAGAAGTGACTCACGGATCGGACGGTATTCCACAGATTCCTGTCCTCGACCTTTGCGGTATCTCCTTTGATGACGAAGAAAAGTATTTTTACTTTTCTGGCAGTGTGGTCGTTCTGCTCACATGGGCCATTACCAGGCTCAAGGATTCACGTATAGGACGGGCGATGCTTGCCGTACGCCAAAATGAGATGGCAGCAAGCACGAACGGCATCAACGTGACATCCTGCAAGATCGTCTCCTTTACCTTGTCATCGGCATGCGCGGGCCTGGCGGGTGCCATGTTCGCTCACGGCGGTGCGCATTATATCAGTCCGGATACGTTTTCCTTTGAGCAGTCCGTCCTTTTGCTGGCCATGACGGTCCTGGGTGGGGACGGCTCTGCTTTGGGGGCAGTGTTTGGCGCCACCCTGCTGACGTTGCTGCCTGAATCCCTGCGTTTTCTGCAGGAATCCTACATGATGTTTTTTGCCGCGGCCATTGTGCTGATCATGATTTATATGCCCGGTGGCATTGCCAATTTGCTGGTACAGCTTCCTCAGGTACGAGCTTGGCGCAAGCGGCGTCAGCAAGACATGAGCCGGGAACTGGAGAAAGAAGAGGGCAAGCCGGTATGTCTGGAAAAGCCATTGCAAAGGGCGTGCCCTGACAATCAGGTGCTGCAGATCCGGGATCTTGCCATGTACTTTGGCGGCATCAAGGCTGTCGATGGGCTGAGCATGAGTGTCGGGCGGGGGACCATCCATGCCCTGATTGGTCCTAACGGCTCAGGAAAGACGACAGTCATCAACATCCTCAGCGGACTGTACAGGCCTACCCGGGGAAGCATCTCCCTCTGCGGGCAGGAGGTCTCCGGTCGCCTGCCGCATGAGATCACCCGTCTTGGTATCGCCAGGACGTATCAGAACATCCGCCTTTTCGCCGAGATGACAGTGCTGGAGAACGTCATGGTTGGGCGGCATTGTCTGAGTCATGCCAATGTGTTCAGCAGTATTGTCCATACGGCTTCCCAGCGGAGAGAAGAGGCCGCCTTGCGGCGGCAGGCCATGGAGATGCTGCATTTCGCCGGTCTGACGGGCCTGGAAAATGAAGAGGCGGGCAGCCTTCCTTACGGTCGGCAGCGGATGCTTGAGATCGCCCGGGCCCTGATGGCGCAGCCGGAGGTCCTGCTGCTGGACGAACCGGCAGCAGGCCTCAATCCTTCAGAGACGGCGGACCTGCGTGAACTGTTGCAGCGCATCCAGGAAATGGGGATCACTATCTTACTGGTGGAGCATGATATGGAACTGGTGATGAACGTTTCCGATGTGATCACGGTGATTAATTTCGGCCGTAAGATCGCTGAAGGCAACGAGCACCAGGTGCGTACCCATCCTGAGGTCATCTCCGCCTATCTCGGCCAGGAGGAGTGCAATGCTGCGCATTGATTCACTTACTGCCACGTATGGTGCCGTCATGGCGCTTTCGGATGTCACGATGCGTATAAATCAGGGGGAGATAGTTTCTCTGCTGGGAGCCAACGGCGCAGGAAAGACGACGCTTATCCGCGCCATAACGGGTCTGATCTCTCCCAAGTCAGGTTCTATTACCTTTCTGGATGAGGACATCACCGGCAGGCGCCCGGAGAAGATTGCTGCATTGGGAATCGCCTGCGTCCCCGAGGGACGGCATATCTTTCCCGGCCTTAGCGTCGAAGACAATCTGCTTTTGGGCTCCATTTCCCGCGGAAAGGTACCTGCGGACGAAGTGTCAGCCGATATGGAGGAGATCTACCGGATCTTTCCTATTCTGGCGGAATTCAGAAAACGTCCTGGCTGGCAGCTCTCCGGTGGACAGCAGCAGATGCTGGCCATAGGACGTGGTCTGATGGCACATCCCAAGCTCCTCCTTTTGGACGAGCCTAGCCTGGGGCTTTCTCCTGTCCTGGTGCAGGAGGTCTTCCAGGTCATCAAGAATATCAATGTGGAACGCGGTGTCACTATCCTGCTAGTGGAGCAGAACGCTAGGATGGCCCTGTCGATTGCCGCGCGTGCATATGTGCTAACCACAGGATCCATCGTTATGGAGGATACCTCCGCAAATCTTATGGAGAATCCTGAAATGAAAAAACATTATCTTGGAGGTGCGTAGAAGGAGTGTAGGCGTTGTCATGGAAGTAAAGGCATCATGAAGATGTATTTGTAACAAAAGGAGCTTCCTGTGCTGAAAAAGATACTGCATGTATTGGTGGGTGTCCTGGGCATCTCCGTTTGTTTTTCTGGCAGTACGTTGGCTGCCGAGCCCGTGCTCATCGGCATGAATACTCCTGTCACCGGAGCAGCTGCCGGGGAGGCTGTCTATTTTATGAAAGCCGCCAAGCTGGCTGAAAAGCATGCCAATGCTGCCGGCTACAACATCAAGCTGCTGATCCAGGACAATCAGTCCACGAATCCCGGTGCGCTGGCTGCGCTTAACAAAAGCATAGAGCAGGATCATATTTTTGCCCTGCTTGGCCCCATCAAGAGTACACAGGTCCTTGCCATTTCTGACAGGGTGAAGCAGACCGAGCTGCCTACCCTGATTGGTGGGACCAATGTCAATCTGACGCAGCAGGGTAACCCCTGGCTCTTCCGTTGCCGCCCCGATGATTCCATCGTGGTCAAGGTCATGCTGAAGTACATCAAGGAAGACATGGGCCTGACGAAGATTGCTGTGCTGCATGATGCCGATGCTTTCGGCACGGGAGGCGCCGATCTTATCGACGACCTGGCCCCCAAGGCCGGCCTGACAGTGGTCAAGCGTGAAAAGTACACGACGAAGGACAAGGACTACACCGCACAACTGCTGGCTTTCCGGGTGGCCGGGGCAGAAGTAATGATCCATTATGGTACGAATGCCGAGGATGTGGCCGTCTGCCAGCGGCAATATCGCCAGCTGGGCCTGCCCTATGCGTACATTGGCTCTCCCTCCAGTGCCGTCAAGGATACCATCCATCTGGCCGGCAAGGCCGCCGAAGGCATTCTGGCCATTGCGGACGCCACACCTGGGGGAAGCCCTGAATATACGGCTTACAGTGAAGCCTACAAAATGGAATATGGTGAAGAGATGGATGCCTGGGCGGCGTGGAATTATGACGCGCTGATGATCCTTGCCAAGGCTATCCATGAGGTCGGGCCTGACAGGAACAAGGTCCGCGAGGCGATTCTGAATTTGCGGGATTACCGCGGTGTCTTGGGGATCTATAGCTTCTCTCCCAATGGGGATGGCCGCCATTCTGCCTGCGTTGTCGAGGTCAACAAGGGGCAGCCTGTGCTTAAGAAGGTCGTCACTGTCGACTAGCCCATACGGTCATAGGACCTGATTCAAACGATGTGCGTATCCCGGTGATTTTTTATCGGGATACGCAATTTTTTTAGAAAAAGGGACGTTCTTGCAGGCAGCAGGTATGGCCAGTGTCGTGCCATGCTGCCAGGTGGGGGGGCATCTGGCGTTTCAGGCATATCCTATGAAGCTCCGGCAGAACAGGGAAGAGCCCGTAAAGTATATGCTCCTGGTCTTTTTTTTCACGAACTATCGGCGGGCTGATAGATTGAGAATTTTTTCCCAGATAGGTTGCAGGCAGATGTTCCGTTTTGTCATGAAAAAAGGAGTCTGCCATGCCTGAGCAAACCTCTGCCGGTTCCGGTTCGTTTTTGCAGTACCTGGCCGGGAACCTGCGCCGCAACGGACGCAGCCCCGTGCGTGTCTACACGGGCTTCGTCATCGCCTGGGCGCTCTTTTTCCTTTTCTGGACCGTGCTGCCGCCCTTCCCGGGCCTGACCCACAACGGCATGGCCGTGCTGGGCATCGTGCTCTGGGCCAGCGTCATGTGGGTCAGCGAGGCCATGCCCACGGGCATCACCGGTATCTCCATCCCCACGCTGCTGCTCATCACCCAGGCCATCCCCTGGCAGGGCGGCAAACCGCCCATGTCCATCATCTTCGCCGGGTTCACCAACCACGTCATCTGGCTGTGCCTGTTCGCCTTCCTGGTGGGGGCCGTCATGCAGCTGGTGGGCCTGGACAAGCGCATCGCCCTGGGCATCCTTGCCCGACTCAAGGCCTCCAGTGTGGGCCGCGTCATCTGGGGCATGTTCTTCGTGAACATCGTGCTGGGCTTTCTGGTGCCCGCGGCCAACGCCCGCGCCGCCACCCTGCTGCCCGTGGTGCAGGGCATCTGCCGCCTGCTCGGTGATACGCCGGAAGAACGCGCCGCCAAGAAGGCCATCGTCATCCAGTCCCTGGTCTACGGCTCCATGATCTGCGGCATGTTCATCATGACCGCCCACCTGCCCAACATGATCATGGTGGGTATCTTCGACAAGGCGGGCTTCAGCAACCTCAACTACCTCAACTGGATGCTGCTGCAGGCCCCCTACCTGGGCATGTTCGCCCTGACGCAGGCCTGGATCCGCTGGCACTTCGGCACGCGCAAGGTGCATATCGCCGGCGGGGTGGAGGCCCTGCAGAAGAAATACGACGACCTCGGTCCCATGACCATGCCCGAAAAGGTGCTGCTGGGCATCTTTGCCCTGGCGGGCATCATGTTCATGACCGGCAAGGGCAGCTTCATCGCCGAGCTGCACCACCAGCCTCTGGGCGTCATCGGCCTGCTGGGCATGCTGGTGCTCTTCGCGCCCGGCCTCATGCCCTGTTCCTGGAAGTCCGTGCAGGAAAAGACCATCTGGGGCACCTTCCTGCTGCTGGGCGGCGCCATGACCATGACCACGGCCATGACCCAGTCCGGCCTGGCCCAGTGGCTGGCCGACCACATCCACGCCTGGGTGGTTGGCATGAGCTGGTGGCAGGCCATTCTGACCATGATGGTGGGCACGCACATCATCCGCCTGGGCATGCTCTCCAACGTGGCGGCCGTGGCCATGCTGGCGCCGGTGGTCTTTGCCATGGCGCCCAAGCTGGGCCTGCATCCCGTGGCCTTCACCATGCTGGTCTGTGACACGGATACCTTCGCCTACATCCTGCCCACCCAGATCACCGCGGCCGTCATCGCACACGGTACGGATACCTTCTCTTCCACGGACTACGCCCGTGCCGGCTGGGTCTCCGTCTGTATCGCCATCGCCTATGGCCTGCTGGTCATGGCTCCCTGGTACGCCCTGTGGGGCATGCCCGTCTGGGACGCCAGCGCCCCCTGGCCCTTCTAGCCCTTTGCCGACCTGCCGGGGCGGTATGGCCCCGGCTCCAACAGCTTTTTACAGGAGAACATCATGGCCAACATCCCTGCGGCGCACATGCGCCAGTTCACCCCTGAAAACCTGGACGATATCGAGACCGTCGTCGTCGAGACCGACCTGCTCATCATCGGCGGCGGCAATGCCGGCTGCTTCGTGGCCACGGAAGCCGCCCTGGTGGACCCCAACGTCCGCGTCACCATCATGGAAAAGGCCGAGATCATGCGCTCCGGTGCCTGTTCCGCCGGTATGGACGCCATCAATACCTACATCCCCGAAGGCAAGACCCCCGAAGACCTGGTGCGCTGGAGCCGTGCCCAGGTGGGCGGCGGTCCCCTGCGTGAGGATCTGGCCCTTTCCAATGCCCGCGAGCTCAACGAGTCCGTGGACGATCTGGAACGCTGGGGCCTGCCCATCCTGCGCGACGAGCAGGGCCGCATCCGCTACCGCGGCAAGTGGGACATCTCCATCCACGGCGAGCAGCTCAAGCCCATCATGGCCGAGAAAGCCCTGGAGAGCGGCGCGGACGTCTACAACCGCGTGACGGCCACGGCCCTCATCATGCACGAAGGCCGCTGCACCGGCGCCATGGGCTTCGGCGTGCGTGACGGCAAGTTCTACATCTTCCGCGCCAAGGCCACGGTGGTCAGCACCGGCGGGGCCGGTACCCTGTACAAGTCCTATACCGCCGACAGCACCGACAGCGGCGCGCAGATCTGGATGTGCCCCTACTGCGTGGGCACGGGCTACGCCATCGGCTTCCGTCAGGGCGCCGAGCTCACCAGCCTGGAACAGCGCTGGGTGGCCACGCGCACCAAGGACTTCTGCGGCCCGGTGGACACCATCTCCGTGGGCTACGGCGCGCCCATCATCAACGCGCACGGTGAGCGCGTCATGAGCCGCTACGAACATCTGGGCGGGGACGCCGCGCCGCGCTACATCCGCGCCAATGCGCCCATGGAAGAATGGCTGGCCGGTCGCGGCCCCTGCTATTGCGACACCACCCACCTGACCCCCGAAACGGCCAAGGCCATGATGGAGGACTACCTCAACGAGCGGCCTTCCTTCGTGCTCTTCCTGGCCAGCCGCGGCCAGGACGTCACCCGCGAGCCCATCGAGATCTACGGTTCCGACCCCTACATCCTGGGCGGCCATACCGGCGGCGGTTTCTGGGTGGACATGCAGCGCATGACCACCATCCCCGGCCTGTTCGCCGCGGGCGAGACCGCAGGCGGCAACCCCAACAAGTTCGTGGGCGGCTGCTGCGCCGAAGGCAAGCTGGCGGCCCGCGGGGCCATCGCCTACATGAAGGATCTTGAGCTGCCGCCCCTGGACATGGCGGCCGTGGAACAGGAAAAGGCCCGCGTCTACGCGCCCCTGCTGGCCCGGGACGAAGACGGCGTGCGCCCCGTGGAGATGAAGGAACGCCTGCAGCGCCTGATGGACGAATACGCCGGCGGCGTGTCGCAGTTCTACCGCACCAACGAGGAGCGTCTGGACTACGCCCTGAAGCACATCGCCATGCTGCAGTCCCAGTTCGGCTACCTGCGTGCCCGCGACCTGCACGAGCTCATGCAGGCCCACGAGACCATGGACAGGGTCGATGTGGCCGAGGCTGTGGTCCATCACCTCAAGGCCCGCAAGGAGACCCGCTGGGCCGGCTGGCAGACCCGTTCCGACTACCCGGAACGCGACGATGCCAATTTCGACTGTTTCATCGAATCCCGACGCGATCCCGCCACGGGCAAGGTGGAGACCTTCACCCGTCCGTACGAGCAGCTGATCCCCGGTGACCGTTATACCGCGTAAGCAAGGAGCCAACCATGCCCCCGAGAATAGATCTGAACAAGTGCAACGGCTGCGGCGGCAAGCCCGAGACCGCCTGCGAGATGGTCTGCCCCGGCGACCTCATGATGCTGGACCCCGAGACGGGCAAGGCCCGCTGCCGGGCCACCGGCGAATGCTGGGACTGCATGTCCTGCATCAAGGTCTGTCCCACCGGTGCCCTGCAGACGCGCATGCCTTACCAGCTGGGCTACTACAAGGCCAGCCTGCGCCCCATCATGGGCAAGGACTGCATCACCTGGAAATGCCGTGATATTGACGGAAATGAATATACATATAAGTATGTCAACCGGATACGTCACTAGAACACGACACGGCTAAGGCCGGGTCCGGGAACGCGCTGCCGGTGCGCCGCAATGTCTGGTTGCGGCGCACCGGTTCCGGCGTCTGTACGGCAGACAGGGAACGCCTCTTCACGGGCCTGGTGCACGGGAGGCGGCATGCGCAGTTTCTGGCATCTGGAAAAAGGGGATTTCTTCGACGGCATAGAAGAGTGCAAGGAACACTTCCTGCGCAGTGCCCAGCGCATCGAACTGAAAAAGAACGACATCGTTTTTTTTGAAGGCGACGCGGGCGGGGCCTGTTTTTATGTGGCGTCCGGGCTGCTGCGCATCTTTTGCGTGACCGAGGCCGGAAAGGAATCCACTTTTTTCCTGCGCACCGCGGGCGAGATCTTCGGCCTGTCGGAGGTCCTGCAGGACCTGCCCCGCAAGGTCAATGCCCAGGCCCTGGCCGCTTCCGTCATCTTCCGGCTGGACAGGCAGGCGTTCGACGATCTGCTGTCCCGCAATTACGCCCTGGCACGGCGGGTCATCACCGTCATGGGCAGCCGCCTGCGCTATCTGGGCGACAGCCTCAGCGCCCAGACCTGCGATGTCCGCCACAGGGTCGGCCGTCTGCTGCTCTCGCTGGCGCACGAGAGCCTGCGCGACCCGGCCGCCTGGGAACAGCCGCTGGCCCTGCCGGTAAACCTCTCGCAAGGCCAGATGGCGGCCATGGTCTGTTCCACGCAGCCCACGGTCAGCGAGACCCTGCACCAGTTGCAGGACGAAGGCCTCATCGACATCCGCGGCCGGGGCATCGTCATCAGAAGGCCGCAGGCCCTGCTGGCGGCCCTGGAATCCCCGGCGGATCGTGCTTGAGTCCTGCCGCGCTCCGGCATAAGGTGGTCGGCTGGAGGTACATGGATGCTGGCAGACCTGCACACCCACACCAACACGTCCCACGGGCACCACAGCGCCGCCGAGATGTATGAGGCCGCGGCGGCGGCCGGGCTGGCTCTTTTCGGCCTGAGCGAGCATTCCCCCTTGCCGGAGGAATATGCCTGCAAGCTGTATGTGCCGGCGTTCCCCGGCAATTTCCGCGACTTCGTCCAGGATGTGCAGGCCCTGCGGCAACGGGAGCTGGAACGGGAAGACCGGCCGTTGCCCCTGCTGGGCGTGGAGCTGGACTGGCTGCCCGACTACCCCAGGCACATGTGCCGTTTCCTGTCCTGCTGGCCGTTCAGCTATGTGATCGGCTCCCTGCATTATGTGGGGCTCTTCCCGGTGGCGCGCCCCAACACCTGGACCGACGGCCGGGAGGCCGCCTATGCCCGCTACCGGGAATATTATGACGAGATGGCCCGCATGGCGGCCAGCGGGCTGGTGAACGTGGCCTCGCATCCCGACTTCATCAAGCGGGCCTCCTGTGACCTGTTCCATGGATGGCTGCGCGAAAAGGGCAGCCTGGACGTGGTGGCCCGCGCCGTGCAGGCCATGGCCGATAACGGGGTCATCATGGAAGTCTCGTCGGCCGGGCTGCGCCAGCCCTTTGCCGAGCCCTATCCCTGCCCGGCCATCATGGGCCTGGCCGCCGACTTCGGCGTGGACATCTGCCTGGCCTCCGATGCCCACGACAAGGCCGATGTGGGCGCGGGGCTCGCTGCCGTGGCCCGCTATGCGCGTTCCTTCGGCTTCCGTTTCGATACCCTGCCCCTGCGGCCGGACCATATCTCCACCCGGCCCGCCGTGCTGGCGCAGGCCCGGGACTATCTGGACGGTCCCCTGCCGCGCCTGCGTTTCGCGTTGTAGGCCTGCCGCCAGAGGAAGGCATCCCGTCCTCGTCGTCCTATTTCCCGGCTTTCTTTCCGCTACGCCGCCGTTCCAGGACAGTCAGGAAACGGCGGACATGCGTGCCGGGCTCCAGAGGGTACAGCAGGCCGTAGGGGACGGAAAAATCCCAGTCCACCGGGATGCTGGCAAGCGACGGATGGACATCCTTCCAGCATTCGAGGCTCAACAGGATCCGGTTGGGCGGGCAGGCATTGAACACATCTATATCATAGAAACGGGACGTGTCTTCGATGCCGATCTGCGGCTGTCGCTCCAGGGCGTCCCGTACGCGGTCCACGGAAAAGGAATCCCCGCGTGCTCCCATCATCAGGCATTCCCCGTACAGGTCTTCCAGGCGCAGCTTTTTCTTCCGGGCGAGACGGTGCCCCTTGGGGACGGCACAACACAGGCGATAGCTGCCGAGGCGATAAAAGTTGCAGCGGCTCAGCCAGGCACCGGAATCGCATGCCCCTGTGAGAAAGTCGAATTTGTCACCCAGGGCCCCGATTTCCGCCAGTATGCCGCCGCGTGCGTCTTCGAAGGGGACGATGTGCACGGCATACTGGGGGAAAGCATCGCCTATCTCACGCCAGAGATCCATGAATATCGTGCAGGGGTTGAGCAGGGATGCCCCTACCCGGAACGCGGGCTTGCCTGATGCCGCCAGGCGTCGTGCCCGGGCAACAGCCTCGCGAGAAAAATCGAACAGGCGCTGGGCGTCTTCGTAGATGGAGCGCCCTGCACCGGTCAGGCGCACACCTCGTGACGAACGTTCCAGCAGCACCAGTCCCAGGCGATCTTCCAGTGCGTTGATCTGCTTCATGACAGCATTGGGGGAGATGAAAAGTTTTTCGGCTGCCCGGGTAAAGCTGCCGCAGTCTGCCACGCAGACCAGCGTCCTGAGTTGACTGTTGTACATGCGATGTCCCTGTATGAACTTCAGGTTGATGCTGTACGAGCATATTTGCCATTCTCCCGCAGACTGGACCGTCCTATAAAAGGACAGGATCCATTTCGGGGAGGGGCTCCTGCGTGTATCGCTGGCAGGGCAGACGGCCCCGGCCCCTCCTTTTGTCCACAGGAGGAGTGTCATGCAGTACGTTACCTTGGCCAACGGTGTCAGGATGCCCATTCTGGGCTTTGGCGTCTATCAAATAGAGGATGCCGCACAGTGTGAACGGGCTGTGGCCGATGCCCTGGCGGTGGGGTACCGCCTTGTGGATACGGCGGCGGCCTATCTCAACGAGGAGGCCGTAGGCCGGGCCATCCGCACGAGCGGCATCGCCCGGGAGGACGTGTTCGTCACCACCAAGCTCTGGATACAGGATGCCGGGTATGAAAGCGCCAAGGTGGCCTTCCGGCGTTCCCTCGACCGGCTGGGACTGGAATATCTGGACCTGTACCTCATACACCAGCCATTCAATGATTATTACGGTGCCTGGCGGGCCATGGAGGAATTGTACCGGGAAGGGCGCATCCGGGCTATCGGTGTCTGCAATTTCATGCCGGACAGGCTCATAGACCTCATGGATCACAATGAGATCCCTCCGGCCATCAATCAGGTGGAGGTCAACCCCTTCTGCCAGCGGGTGGCCGACCAGGGACTCATGGAATCCAGGGGAGTCAGGATGCAGTCCTGGGCGCCGTTTGCAGAAGGCCGAAACGGCCTGTTCCAGAATCCTGTCCTGAAGGAGATCGCCGCTGGATATGGCCGCTCCGTGGCGCAAGTGGTACTGCGCTGGCTCGTGCAGCGCGGGGTGGTCTGCATCCCCAAGTCCATCCACCGTGAGCGCATCGAGCAGAATTTCCAGGTCTTTGATTTCGTACTGGAGGATGCCGACATGCGGCGCATCGCGGCTCTGGATAGCGGCAGGAGCTGCTTTTTTTCCCATTATGACCCGGCGATCGTGAGCTGGCTGGGGACGGTCCGTTACGATATCTAGGCCGCCGTTGCCGCAGGCCGCCGGTGTCCCGGCCCTGGAGACCTTCCCGGGCCGGGCTTTTTTATGGCCGGTATCAGCCGTGCGGCAGCAGACGGTTCAGCAGCCATTCCAGGATCGGGGCCACGAGCAGGACGATATAGATCCTGACAAGATGGAAGGCCAGCACGGCGGGAGCGTTGCTGCCCAGGTCGGAAGCCATGCCCACCACGGCCTGGAGCCCGCCGGGGCTGGTAGCCAGGATGGCGCTGCCCGCGTCCAGCCTGCCCGAGTGATAGATGAACCAGGCCCCCAGGGCCCCGGCCACGATGAGCAGAACCGTGGAACCGAACATCATGGGCGCCATGGCGCGGATCTCCAGCAGGGTATTGCCGGTCATCATGTTGCCGACCATGACGCCGATGGCGATCTGGGCGCCCAGCTGGAACAGGCGCGGGGTGTCGGATTCCATATGGCCCAGCAGCTTGACGGCCAGCACGGCCACCACGGCCCCCAGCATGGCGCCGCCGGGGATGTGCAGGAAGGAGAACAGCAGGCCGCCCGCGATGCCGCAGGCGATGAGGAGCAGGAAGGTGGTCATGGTTCCTCCGTAGGTTGCAAGCGAGGGGACCATGATGCGGCAACAGGGTCGCGGCGGTCAAGGTTGCGTGGGCAACGATGCTTCGGGGATCCCCGGCAAGCCCTGACCACTGCCGCAGGCGGGCGTCAGGGGGGACGAGCTGGATCGGGAGACCTCGAGAGCGTAGGGCGGATGCCCCTGCCCGCTGCGGAGCGCTGACGTTCAGTGTCGCCGCGGGCGGCCGCCGGGCGGGACAGGGGAAAGGGGAAGGGAAGCGCTTGTCCAGGGCGCTCCCTTCCCCGCTGTCATTTTTTCCACCACCACTGCGCGCGGCGGCAGAGCAGTTCGATATCACCGGCAGCGGCCACGTTGAGCATCTTGCGATACTGGCGCACGGCCTCGTGGCTGTACGGATTGGCCTCGAAGAGGCCGGTGAACATGGTGCCGTCCTCGGTGAGCATCTTCTCTGCCGCGTGCAGGCGGCGGCGGAAGGAGGGGGTGATATAGGGCAACAGGTCTTCCTGCCCTGCCAGCAGGGCAAAGTAGGCCAGGTTGGTGATGAAGTTCATGTTCTGGACGCGGGCCATGGCGCGGTCGTGCTCGTCGGCCGTGGCCCGGAAGGTGCTGCACCCCAGGGCCCGGAAAAAGGCCTCCACCAGGGCCGTGTCTTCCTCGCGGGCCGTGCGGCCGGGCGTGACGGTCACGGGCAGGCCGTCCTCGTCGGGCGTGGCCGGGCCAAAGAGCGGGTGCGTGCCCACCACCGGGCCGGGCCAGATGGCTTCCATCTGCTGCAGGGGCCGCACCTTCACCGACGTGATGTCGGCCAGGATGGCCGTGGCGGGCAGATGGGCGCAGACCGTGGCGGCCACGTCGGCAAAGACGGCCGCGGGCACGCAGAGCAGCACCAGGGCCGCATCCTTGCAGGCCGGGGCCAGCACCGCGTCCGTCAGGGGCACGTCCACGCCCCGCATGTCCAGACCGGCGGCCTTGCCGCGGCGGCAGAGCATGGCGCCCATGCGGCCCCGGCAGCCCACGACGAGCACGGCGCGTCCCCGCAGGGAGGCCGCGGCTTTCGCGGGCACGGGGCCGGTGCCGTCTCCGTCCGCCCTGGGCGCCGTCGAGCTGTCCGGGCTCACAGCAGCCGCTCCCAGACTTTCCAGAAGGTGGGGAAGGACTTGCGCACCACCAGCGGATCGTCCAGCAGGGCGTCCATGCGCTTGCCGTGGGGCAGGCCCAGCAGGGCCAGGGACATGGCGATGCGGTGGTCGTTGTGGGCCGAGAAGCGCGCGGCCTCGTCCCAGGCCGGGCCGTCGGGGCCCAGACCGTGGACGGTCAGGCCGTCGTCATGTTCGTCCACACGCACGCCCAGACGGGCCAGCTCGGTGGCCGGAGCAGTGATGCGGTCGGATTCCTTGATGCGCAGATGGGCCACGTTGCGCACCCGGGTGGGGCCCTGGGCAAAGGCGGCCAGCACGGCCACCGTGGGCACCAGATCCGGGCAATGGCCCATGTCCACGTCCACGCCGTGCAGGGCCGAAGGATGCACGGTGATGGACGTGCCCTCCACCTCGGCGCGGGCGCCCATGGCGCGCAGGATGTCCAGCATGGCGCGGTCGCCCTGCAGGGAGTCGGCCCTCAGGCCGTCCACACGCACGGGGCGGCTGCCCAGGGCACCGGCGGCCAGCAGGTAGGAGGCCCCGGACCAGTCGCCTTCCACCTGATAGCTGCCCGCACGGTAGATGCCGGGCTGCACGGTGATGCGCAGGCCGTCGGGACGGGCGGTGCGCAGGGCGCGCCAGCCGCCGTCGGGCAGGAGCTGCCACGGGCCGTCGGGCTCGCGGGTCTCCACGCTGAAGCGGATGCCGAAATCTTCCAGACAATGCAGGGTCAGGCCCACATAGGGCCAGGACACGGCCTTTTGTCCGCCCAGTTCCACACAGAGGGGAGCCGGGGCCAGCGGCGCTGCCAGCAGCAGGCCGGAGAAATACTGGCTGGAGGCATCCATGCCCAGGCGCACGCGGCCGCCGTTGCGGGCGGGATCGAGGCCCGCGGCCCGCAGCAGCAGGGGCGGACAGTCGGGACGCTGCTCGAAGCGCACCTCCGTGCCCAGGGCTTCCAGGGCGCGGGTCAGCTCGTCGATGGGCCGCTCGTGCATGCGCGGCGCGCCGTGGATGCGGAACAGGCCGTGACCGGCGGCCAGCACGGCGGTAAGCAGGCGGCAGGTGGTGCCGGATTCGTGCACGTCGCAGCTCAGGGGCGTGTCCGTGCCTCCCCGGGGACGGCCGTCCATGCCGGTGACGCGCCAGCCGCCTTCCTCGCCGGGCAGGGCATCCATACGGGCACCGGCGGCGCAGAGGATGGCGCGGGTGCATTCCAGGTCGCGGCTGTCCAGCACATGGTGCAGCTCGGACGTGCCGTGGGCCAGGGCCGCGCCGATGCAGTAGCGGTGCGAGATGGATTTGGAGGCAGGGGCCCGCACGCAGGCGGTATCGGGACTAGGCATGGCTGTCCTCCACGTCGTCCAGGCCGATGCGGTCCAGCTGCGGGCCGGTGGCGTAGCTGCCCAGGATGCGGAAGCTGGTGCAGGTCTCGGCCAGCTTCCGGAGCAGATCCTCATACTGGGGGGCGGTCAGGTCGCATTCCACGTCCGTGAAGAAGACGTACTTCCAGCACTGGCCGCGCAGGGGGCGGGACTCCAGCTTGCGCATGTTGATCTTGTGCTCGGCCAGCAGGGAGAGCACGCCGGAGAGCGCACCGGACTTGTCCGGCAGGGTGAAGAGCATGGAGGTCTTGTCCGCGCCGGTATGGCCGGGCACGGGCGCGGTGCGCGGCAGCTTGTCCAGCTGGCCCACGGGCTTGGGGCCGATGATGACGAAGCGCGTCCAGTTGCCGGGCTCGTCCTCGATGCGGCGGGCCAGGATGGAAAGGCCGGTCATGTCGGCCAGCTTGCCGTTGCCGATGGCCGCGGACTGCGGATTGGCGGCGGCCATGCGGGCCGCGGCGGCGGTGGACTCCACGGGGATGAGGCCGGCCTGGGGCAGATGGCTGCGCAGCCAGCCGCCGCACTGGGCCAGGGGCTGCGGGTGCGAGTAGACCGTGGTGATCTCGGCCAGGCTGGCGGCGTGGCTCAGCAGACAGTGCGAGATGTGCGAGAAGAGCTCGGCCTGGATATGCACGTCATACTTGAGGAACAGGTCGAAGCTGACGCCCACGGTGCCCTGCAGGGAATTCTCCAGCGGCACCACGCCCAGCTCGCAGCGGCCGGAGTGCACGTCGGCGAAGACCTGCGGCAGGTCGTTGCAGGGGTGGAAGCTGGCGGCATGGCCCAGATACTCCACACCGGCAAAATAGGAGAAGGTGCCTTCCGGGCCCAGATAGGCCACGTTCTGCGGGCGCTGCAGGGCGCGCGACGAGGAGAAAATCTCGCGCCAGATGGCGCGCAGGTGCTCTTCGGGCAGGGGGCCGTCGTTCTTGCGGGCCAGGCCGTCCAGCACTTCGCGTTCGCGCAGGGGCTTGAACACGATGCCGGGGTCACCGGCCTTGATGCGGCCCACTTCCAGGCTCAGGGCGGCGCGGCGGTTGAACAGGGCCAGCAGTTCCTGGTCCACGCTGTCGATCTCGCCGCGGATGGCGGTCAGGCGCTGGGGGGCGTCGGAGGGGGAATGTGCGTCGGCCATGCTACACCTCGCGGATCTCTTCCTGGATGCGCATGCCGAAGTGGCGGCCTGCCTGATCCAGACGGCAGAGCACCGTATCGCCGGGCTTGAGGCTGACCACGCTCAGGGGCGTGCCGTCAGGGGCGGTCAGGCGGATGGTCTCGGCATTCTGCAGGAACACGGCGCCGCGCTTGGGGCCTTCGGGGGTCTCGGCCTCGGCTTCCACCAGCAGCATGGGGCGCACTTCGATCTTGACCCGGCCCACCGTGGCCACGCTGGTCTGGCCGTCGGCGCCCACGATGAGCACTTCCTGCCCTGCGGCCAGTTCGCCCAGGTAGCAGGTCTTGTCATGAGGCAGGCGGGCATAGGCATGCACGGCCCCGGCATTGACCCTGAAGGGACGGGCGGCCACATATTCGTTGTGTTCGGTCTCGGCATGGACAAGGAAGGTGAAGGCGCTGGAATTGCCCACCAGCATGCCCTGGCCGCGCTTGAGCAGCGAAAGGGTATCGGCGCAGACGCGGTGCCCCAGACCCACGGGTTCCACGCGGGTGATGACGGCTTTCTGCAATTCTTCGCGTCCCTGCGAGATCTTGCACTGGGCCACGATGGCCTTGAGTTCGGCCAGAGCCTCGGGCAGGACCACGATGCCGTCCACGCCGCGTTCCAGGATGCCGGCGGCCAGACGGGCCTCTTCCAGGCTGCCCGCCTCGGCCAGCACGTTGTCGGCCTGGGCCAGCAGGTTCTCCACGGGGATGATCTCCCAGCCGCGGGCCAGGCAGGCGGTCTCACCGGCCTTGAGGCGGGCCACCAGGGCCTCCTCGTCGGCCTTGACGTTCAGCGGCACGCTGGCCACATCCTCGCAGGCCCAGACGGTGCAGCGGGAAAGGGCGGCCACCTTCTCCACCTGGGCGCGGGGCACGATGACCCCGTCCACACCGGATTCCAGGGCCAGGGTCACGTCGGCCTTGCTGAACGGTTCGCAACGGTAGTAGATGCGGGCCATGCTATTCTCCCACGATGGCCAGGGCTTCTTCCACCGTGGCGTTCTCATGCACGATGGCGCGCAGGGCACGCACGAGCTGGATGCGGTTGGGATGCTGGAACACGTTGCGGCCCATGGAGATGCCCGCGCCGCCGGCCTTGATGGCATCGTGCACCATCTGGAGCACGTCGCGGGTGGAATCCATGCGTTCGCCGCCGGCGATGACCACGGGCACGCAGCAGGAGGAGACCACGTCGGAGAAGCTTTCCATGTCGCCGGTGTAGGGCACCTTGACGATGTCCGCGCCCAGTTCCACGCCCACGCGGGCACAGTGGGCCACCACGTCGGGGGCGAAGCCGTTCTTGATGGCCGGGCCGCGGGCGTACATCATGGCCAGCAGGGGCATGTGCCAGTCGTCACAGGCGGCGGCCACGCGGCCCAGGTCGGCCAGCATCAGGCGCTCGTTGGGATCGCCCAGGTTCACATGCACGGAGACGCAGTCGGCGCCGTGCTTGATGCCTTCTTCCACGGTGCCCACCAGGGTCTTGGTGTTGCCCTGGGGAGAGAGCATGGTGGAGGCGGACAGGTGGACGATGAGGCCCACGTCCTTGCCGGCGTTGCGGTGCGAGCAGCGGACCAGGCCCTTGTGCATGAGCACGGCGTCAGCGCCGCCCACGGCCATGTCGTTGACGGTCTCGCGCATGTCGATGAGGCCGTCGACGGCACCGATGGTCACGCCGTGGTCCATGGGAACGATGATAGTGCGGCCGGTTTCACGATTGATGATGCGTTCCAGACGAACCTGTTTGCCAAGGTACATGGGATCTCTCCTTGTGGAATGGAGCCGTTCCGGCGGCGCTGGATACAAAAAAAGGGCCGCCGGCTATATGCCTGCGGCCCCGAAACTCTCTGACAGAAGATGTCAGCAAAGCTCCTGACCACAGGCTCCGCTAAAGTACGCAAAATAAAACCAGCTAAAGCAAAAGCCGGTAGCAGCGTAGCAGGAGGTGGCAGGAACGAAACGGGACATCTTCAAAACTCCAACAGTTTCCACGAACGCTACGCCGCAGCCCGGGGCTTGTCAAGAGTCGCTCGTGAAAAAAATGCCTCCCGCCGGAAAATAGCGGGGGCTATTTCTGTATCATATTGTTTTTATTTGTTTAAAAAATTATTGTCCGTATGGGATTGGTGAAGGATGGCCGCAGTGGCGGCGTCCCGGGAATGGGGCTGTCAGGCCCGTCTGTCTTCGGAGATGACGAGCTGTTGCAGTTTTTGTTTCAGGCACCGGCGCCGGGTGGCGATAAATTTTTCAAAAGCATCGAATCCTAGATCCGTGTCCTCAGATACATACAGCATAGGAAACCTGGAAGGATTTTTCTGGATCCATTGTGAAAGGTCCATGTCCTGCTTTGCTTTGTTTTCCGAGGCGTTCAGCAACTGCAGGTTGGCGATCCCGTTCCAGTTCTCTGGGGCTTCATAAAAAGTCCGCCGTTCAGGATTGTTGCCCCAGTCATGCTTGGCAAGGACGGCTTTTCTGAAGCCTGCCGCAGGATGGATATGGTCGATATCGAGCGCCTGGCTGAAATCAAGGTCAGGATACAGCAAGGCAAGGATCGAGAAACAGGAAGGATGCTCTTTTTGTGTCTTTAGCAGCCTGTCGATGAAGTCATCAGTGAAGGTCATGTCCTTCGATGTCCCACGAAAATGCTCTATGATATTTTCGAGAGGAAAGAGTTTTGTATCAGAGAGGTTTGAGCGCAGGATGCGACGAAGCGTCGCCAGTGTCGTATCGCTATGCCCACCAAACGTTCCTTTCAGCAGGGACATATGGAGCCACTGGCAGATCTTTTTGCGTTCATCTTTGTTCTTTGCCGGATTGTTTATCGTTTTGTACAACGGTTCATGAGAAGTGTCTGCCTTATGAAAAACATAGTATACGATAGGAATTAAGGCATTCTTGGCTCTGAGGGCTGCATCTGTCAGGCCAAAGGATTTTATGAGTTCAAAAGTATTATTGAAGCATAGTTGAAGATTTTTCCATATTCTTACTATGGATTCAACCTTGTCTCTGTTGAAGTTTTTTACTTTGAACTGGATATCGTTTCCAGAGACAGCAAGAGCTGTTTTGAGAACAAAATCCCGTGTTATGTGGAAGCCTTTGGATCCTGCCTCAGAGACGATATTATCGATATCTTTTCTAATATCGATATCTTTGTCTTGAAAATTTGCAATAGCAATGGATATCAGCAGATCCGAAAAAGAGAGGGGGCTACCTCCGTGATTGGTACGAATAAAAATACTGACGATATCATCGATTTCTGTACTTGTTTCGTTGTAATAATTGATTATTTTTTCAGTGCGGATGCTTGTGTATAATCTATAGAGCGTTTTGAAGGCATAGCTATTTGTTTCCAAGTCATTATCTTTAAGATAATGCAGGATGGATTCATGGATTTCTTGTGTGCTCGTCGCTTTCTTCCCAATACATTTCGTGTCGATACAGAAGATATCACCCACCTTGAACCAAATTTTTTCTGATATTTCCCCCGCAAGAAATCTGAATTCATATTGTATTTTGTCCTCGGCCTGTTCATCTTCAAGAGGAGATGCAATATTCAAATAAAGCTTACGTTCTGGCAAGATTTCAGAATTCTTGGATGATGGCCACCATTTTCTGGGGAGTTTATAAGCATACGTCCCTTTGAGCCCGATATAGAGAGAGGTGAGCCGCTGCTGTCCGTCGATGACAGCCCAGAAGTGTTCCAGACCTTTGGTATCCAGATCGGGATTATCTTCGCCGAAGCGTTCACAGTAATTTTTAAGGAATTGAAAAAAACGAAAATCATTTGCTATCCGGGGAGTAGTTACTTCCCAGAACATAAATGAATTGATGGGGTAGCCCCGCATGATGGAGTCAAAGAGAGAGCATATTTGCTCAGGCCGCCATATGAATTTGCGCTGTATGGCTGGCAAAAGATATTCATTTTTTATGATATGGCGTACAGCATCTTCAATCGTGATAGGTTCTGCATAGCTACCAGCCATGTTTGCTCTCCTGATGAATCATCATATCGAAAAAAAATCAAAATATATTATTCGATATAAGGAAAAATAACAATAAAAAAAGGAGGGGCGGGCTACCCCTCCTGATAAGAAGACGGCTTTTTTACGCCCCGTGGGCCAGGGCCTGGACGGGAGCGGGCTCCAGCGTTTCGCTGTGCACGGCCTGCTGCCCGGCGTTCTCGGCCAGGGGCGCGGCGCTGGCCGTGACCGGGCGCAGCTTGCGGCTGTGCAGACGCTGGAAGATGAAATCCGCAGGCTTGGTGCCCGCCGGGATGGCGGCAAGGGGGAATTCCGCGCGGCCCAGGTTGCGGTGGCCGCCGGCGGAGCCCACGTCGTAGAAGCAGGCGTCGGCCAGACGGCCGATGTCGCGGCTGCCGTCACCGCGGAAGATGACCACCACGGTCTTTTCCACCACGCCGCAGACGGCGATCCACTTGAGGCCGTGCACACGGGTGAAGAAGTCGGCCACGGCCACCAGCAAATCGGCGCTGTCCACCTCGTTGAGCCAGACCATGGCCCCGCCCCGGCAGTCGCGCAGGGAGCGGAACGCGCGGGAGAAGAGGGGCAGCCAGGCGCGCAGGTACTCGCTGCGGATGATGCGGCGCAGCAGGGTGGCGTCGGCATGCTTGATGAGCCACTGGTAGGCGCGCAAGTCGTCCTCGCCGCCGGAACGCTCGAAAGTGGCGGTATCCGTGCGGATGCCGTAGAGCAGCGCCGTGGAGAGCAGCGGCCCGGGCTTGATGCGCAGGCCCTGCAGGTAGCGGGTCATCATGGTGCTGGTGGCACCGAAGCCGGGGCGGATGTCGCAGAAGGGCGCCTGCGGCAGCTGGCCTGCCGTGAGGGGATGATGGTCGATGATGAGGTCGAAGGTGATGCCCTGGAACGCCGGGTTGTGGTGGGGCTGGGAGTCCACCATGGCGAAATTGGTGTAGAGATCGGCCTTTTCGGGCTGCCAGAGCTTGGCCGGGATGCGCAGGTAGCGGATCATGGCCAGGTTGTCGGGCCGGGTGACTTCGTTGATGCGGAAGATGTCCACACCGCGCACACGATGCGCCATGATGCGCTTGAGCGCCAGCGCCGAGGCGAGGGCGTCCGGGTCCGCCGAGATGAGGATGGCCCAGCGCTGATCCTTGGTCAGTGTCTGCCGCCACTGTCGCATCTGCGCTACATAGGGATTGGTCATGACCGCTTTACTCCGCTGTTTTGGCGTTGTTGGGGCCGTGCGGGCAGCCGGGGGACACGGTATCCGGCTGGCTGGCCAGCAGGTCGCGCAGGAGGGGCAGGGATTCCTCCACCCCCTGCCAGCGGAAGATCTCCAGCAGATGACGGCAGTTCCCGGGCAGACGGCCGGCCAGTTGCCGTGCCAGATGCTGCTGGGCTGCCGTGAACCGGTGCAGCGCCAGATGCTGGTCCTGGGTGCCGGGGGCGCTCCAGTGGACCAGGGCCGCTGTCTCGGGCAGGGGAGATGCCCAAAGTGCGTTTTGAGCATAGCCCATGAGGTGGCCGACGTCCAGACAGAAGCCCAGGCCGTGATCGGCCGGAAAGCCGCGCCCCAGGCCGGCGATGTCGCAGATGTCGGTGTTCTCCAGCAGCAGGGGGATCTTGCTGCGGCGCTGCCAGCAGGCGGCGGCCTGACGCAGGATGAAACGCTGCAGCACGGGGCTGCCCTTGGGGGCATGGAGCACGGCGCCCCAGGGCTTGAGCCAGGCCACCCGGTCAAAGACGCGCAGGGCCAGCTCCACGGCCACGCGCACGGCTTCGGCATCCTTCTTGCGCGGCCAGGGCAGATCCACGGGCAGGTGGACATGCCAGCTCAGGGGCAGGTCCGCCAGCGCGGGGGGCAGGTCTTCGTCGTCATAGGCAAGGCAGGAACGGGCCTCAAAAAGGCACAGGGCCACTTCATCGACGCGCCCGGCCAGAAAGCGGGCATTGTCGGCCACATTGGCGGGCATGACAAAAGAAGGAGCGCCGATGACGGGGCCGGGGGTCTGCTTCATGGAGCCTCCTTGGGAGCAGGGAAGGGGAACGCCTTGGGGGAAGGGCTCCCGGATACGGGCAGGGATGGCCGCTGCCTGAAGCCATGGCGTCCGGGGATGCGGAAGATCGAAGGCATCCCGGACCGGCAGCAGGCCGGCTGCAGCGCGGCAAGACGGCATCCGGGCAGCAAAGCCCGTGCGGGGCCCTGCCTGACGGTTTCCTGAAAAGGTAGGTATTCCAGAGGGAAAAGGCAATACCAGGCATTGCTGCCGCTACGGGCGGGAGAGCTGAGGGCCTCCCGTGCCACAGGCCGTGTCCTGCGTCAGGGGCCGTCCCGGCTCCGTCCGCGGCGACATGGATCGGGAAGGGCGTACCGGTCCCTGTCCCTGCGGGCCGGGATGCCGGAGAGGCAGCGCCCTTGCCGTATCCGCCCTAGTGGAGCTGCCGGGCCGGTGAGCTCGGGCGGGAGGAACGGAAAAGGGGAAGGGGAAAGCCTTCGCCGCGGCGCAAGCTGTCCCCCTTCCCCGGATGGTCATGTACGCATCCAGGCCTCAGGGCCGGGACTAGAGCAGTTCCTGCGTCTGCCAGCCGTGGGCCTCGGCGGCGGCGCGGGTCTGGGCACCGCCCAGTACGCAGGTCACGCCGTGACCGGCGGCTTCGGCCAGCACGTCGGCGAAGTCGCGGAAGTGCCGGGCCGTGGTGCCGAGGATCTCGTCACGCATCTGCTGGCGGGCGTCCTCGTCGTCCTTGGCCAGATGGCGGGCCAGGCCCTGCGCACCGCGGGCGTCGGGCAGCAGGTAGCTGTCCAGGTCGCCGATGGCGCCCACGATAGCGCTGGTGAGCTGCTCCTTGTCGGGACGGAAGGAGCGCAGGTAGTCGGCCATCTGGTCATAGGCGGTCAGGGTCTCGTCCACGTTGGGGTCGCGGTACGAGGCGCAGACCAGGGTGCCGCCCATGCGGTCCAGCATGCAGAAGGCGCCGTAGGCACCGCCGCGCACGCGCACGCGTTCCCACAGATAGCCCATGCGCATGTAACGCAGGATGACGCTGGCCGAGCCGTGGTAGGTGTAGCCCAGGTCGTAGAGGTTGGCCGCCTTGCCCACATAGTTGATCTGGGCCGGGGCCAGGAAGGCCTCGGCGGCGGGCAGACCGTCGCTGAAGGGCGGCAGCACCAGGGCCGCGTCACGGCCGGCGGGCAGGGCGGCCAGCAGGTCGGCGGCCTGCCGCTGCACGGCATCCAGACCGGCGGTCTCGGCCGTGCAGTCCACCAGCACGTCGGGGCTGGCCACGATGAGGCGGCGCAGCTCGTCCAGATCGGCCAGCAGGCTGTCGGGATCGCTGTCCAGACGCTGCAGGTGCTCGCGCACGGCCATGAGCTGGCTGATGCCCGACAGGCGTTCGGCCAGCAGGCCGGAGGGCGTGAAGTGGGCGCGCAGGCGGGAACCCACGGCCGAATGACCGGCCGCCACCAGGCCGTGTTCCAGACGGGCCTTGTCTTCCAGCAGCATCTGGCGCAGGCGCTCCAGACGCACGGCGCGGTCGGTCAGGGGCTCCAGCAGGATCTCGCGGAAGATGTCGAACAGGTCGGGCACCTTGTCGTAGACGGCCTTGCCGGCCACGCTCAGATATTTGACCAGGCCGCGCTCCCCGCGGGTGGTGGCCAGCAGGGGATCGGCGCCCACACCGCCGGTCTTGGCGGCCATGCGCGCGCCCAGTTCGCTGAAGTCGCGGCGGGCGGTGCCCACTTCGGTGAGGCTGCGGGCAAAGAGGGGCAGCAGGGGCTCCAGGCGGGCCGGGACGGCGTTCAGGGGCAGGAGCAGGGCCGTATAGGCGATGCCGCTGGTGGGCAGGTCGTGGGCCAGCCAGGTCTGGCCGCCGCTCAGGGCCTCCCGCACGCAGGGCACGGGCGTGTTGCGCAGGGGCAGGGCATCCATGCCCAGGCTGGGGATGGTGGCCAGGGCCTCGGGGCTGTCCGGAGCGGACTGGGCGGCCTGCAGACGGCTGGTGGCCTCCACCAGCTCCTGCCGCTCGGCGTCGGAGCAGGCCTCGTACACGGCGGCCAGGCGGGCGGCCTCGCGGTCTTCACGGGCCTTGGCCAGCCGGGCGTCAGGCAGCAGCACCACGGTGGCGCGGTGTTCGTTGTTGAGGAAGTGGTCGCGGATGGCGTTCTCAAAGACCTTCTCCCCGGCGGCCAGACGGGCCTTGATGTCGGCCAGCGGGCCTTCCCAGGCCAGCGGGGCCAGCGGGTCGCCGTCGTAGAGCCAGGTGGACAGGGCCTGGATCATGGCCGAGAGGCCGCGCGGGAAGCGGCCGGAATTGTTCTCGCGGTAGGAGAATTCCACGCTGTTGACGGCGGCTTCCACGGCGGCGGGGTCGATGCCGTCCTCGGCAAGGTCGGCGAGGGTCTCGAAGATGAGCATCTCGGCGTCCTGCACCTTGCGCGGGTCCACGCCCTTGAGACCGGTGGAATAGTACATCTGGCGCAGGTCGGTCTCCAGGCCGCAGCCGGTGGTGTCCTCGCCCAGGCCGGAGCTGATGAGGGCCTTGCGCAGGGGAGAGCCCGGCAGGCCTTCGAGGATGTGCTCCAGCATCTCCATGAGCAGGGCCTGATGCACGTCGCCGCGTTCGCCCAGCAGCCAGTTGACCGTGAACAGGGCCGTTTTCTGGCCGTCGGTGGCGGCGTAGGGCACTTCCACCTGCCGGGGCGTGTCGCGGCGGGGCTGCAGGGGCACGGCGGAGTCCACCGCACGGGCGGTATAGCCCTGCAGGGCCTCGGCCACGATCTCCAGACGCTTTTCTTCCGGGTCATCGCCCCAGAAGAAGAAACGCGCGTTGGAGGGATGGTAGTAGCGGCTGTGGAAATCGCGGAAGGCCTCGTAGGTCAGGTCCGGGATGACTTCCGGGTTGCCGCCGGAGTCCAGGCTGTAGAGCATGTCCGGGAAGATGGCCTGCTGGCTCTGTTCGGCCAGCACGGAATCGGGCGAGGAATAGGCGCCCTTCATCTCATTGTAGACCACGCCCTTGTAGGTCCAGGGGCCCTTGGTGTCCTCGGCCTCCACGTGCCAGCCTTCCTGACGGAAGATGTCCTCGCTGATGCGGGGATGGAAGACGGCGTCGATGTAGACGTCGATGAGGTTGTAGAAGTCCTGCAGGTTGGCGCTGGCCACGGGATAGCAGGTCTTGTCCGGGAAGGTGAAGGCGTTGAGGAAGGTCTGGAGCGAGCCCTTGAGCAGCTCCACGAAGGGTTCCTTGACCGGATATTTGTCCGAGCCGCAGAGCACGGAATGTTCCAGGATGTGGGCCACGCCCGTGGAGTCCGTGGGCGGGGTGCGGAAGCTCACGCCGAAGCACTTGTTCTCGTCGGCATTGCTGACGGAGAGCAGCTGCGCGCCGGTGACGCCGTGTTTCCAGAGCCGGGCCGTACCGCCCACTTCGTGCAGGCGGCGCTCGGTGACGAGTTCGAAACCATGACTGTTCATGAGGGATCCTTTCAGGGAAGGTTCGTTGGTAAGATTCATATGGTTCGGCTATACTATGGAGCCTGCCGCTTTGCAAAGAGCGTGCTGGCGCCCCGGCGCAGGACCCTTTGCCGGAACGGCGGCCGCGGACTGTATAAAAAAAGCACATGGGTCGCCTGCTGCGGGGCAAAGCGTCCAATTTTTTTACAACCTGCCGGAATGGCGGGAAAAAGTGTTCAATTTCTGTACAGGTGCCGGGGCCAGGGAAACGTCTTTTTTAAATCTTATTTTGTAATCTATTGTTTTTATTGTGAAAATATACTTTGGCACGGCGATTGCTATATCCCATACAACAACGGCATCGTCCGGGACGGGCCCTCCGGTCCGCCACCACTACGGGGACAGCGCCGAACAGATATACATGCCATACCATCTTCTTCCTTTTTGGAGGTCCGTCATGGAACACCACAAATTTCTTACCGTCCGCGCTACCGCGGCAGCCGCATGGCCTCTTTGCTGCCTCGGCCCGCGACAGACCGCGGTAGCGTGGACAGCCTGACGGACCTCCTTCGAACCTGAAACGAACATCCTCCGCTTCTTCTGAGACCTCCTTCCCCCGGTCGGCCTGTCCCCCCCCAGGACCGGCCGGGACTGAAAACAGCAACCTCCTTCCTCCTGAAAAAGTCCCTCCCCGGCCGGCTCGTCCCTCCTTCGGAGCCGGCCGGGAACATACCGACCTTCCTCCTCCTGATACCCCCCGGCAGCCCCGCCCCCCCTTGAGGGGCTGCCGGTGATCCCGGAAAATTTCCCGCTAGCGGAGAACATCGGACCCGGCCACGTGCCGCGTCACGGCTCCGTTACCGGTACGGCCACGGAACGGCAGCAGCCCCTGCCATGTCGCCTTCAAGCGCCGGCAGGCAACGCCGCAGTCTTCCCCGGTCAGGCTCCCCGCTTTGGGGAGCCTTTCTTTTTGGTGGGACATAAAAAAAGACCCCCTGTAAGTAGGAGGTCTTATAAAATCTAACTATTATAAAATCCATTAAAATGCAACCCATTTAGTTTAATTCCCTTTTTGAGGGCATTGTAAAGTAATCTGAAGCTTGGTATACAATATCCTTTATTCTTATTTTTCTCGTAGTCTTTTATAAAAACTGTTGATTTTTTATACTTAAATATATGTTGCATATTAAGTAGGGTGTAACGCCGTCGCAGAGCCCGCATAAGAGAATTTGCCATCCAGCCATCAAGCGATTTTAATTGTTCGACGTCATCTATAAGAGGAAAATTACTAAGAAGACCTTTAAAATGAATTTGTGCGGTACCTCCAAAGAGAAACTCCTGTATTTTTTTTTCTGATAAATCTCCATAGATATACCTTCTAATTTCCTGAAGGGTGACCACAACATCTTTATCATCAAATATAGTTACATTTCTATTGCAAATGGTATTGTGTTTTATAGGTTGGATGAGATGTTTATAGATTATATAAGATATTTTTTTCTTAATTCTCACTATTATTTTTTCATTTAATCCAATATGTTGTGGGGTTATAGAGTAACCAAGATAACTGATGCTTGTCTTTGTTTTGCTGAGTTCTTGAGGCTTTGCAGTTTCCTTTACAAGTAAACTGATACCTTCTGATTTATCAATATTTAATGGGATAGCAGATTTTTTTGAAAATTCACTAATAATTTCTGCGCCTTCACATATTTTTTCATATTTATTTGACCATAATATTGTATCATCTGCATATCTTGCAAAATTAATTCCAGCACTTTCGAGAGATTTATCTAATGATGAACATGCCGCGTTAGCAAGAAATAGTGAAATCGAGGTTCCTTGAGGCACTCCGACATTACTTTGCTGTGTTGATAAGAAAGATTTTATTACATGCATCTCTGTATTTGAAATGAAAAATTTGTTTGATTCTAACGCATTAATGATAAATTTGTGAGAAATCTTATCAAAAAATTTTGAAAAATCATATTCTGCAATAAATATTCTATCATGGCTGATGATGTTGTTAAAAATATTCTCAACAGCATAATGTGTTGTCTTATCATTACGATAGGCATATGAATAAGGACTGAATTTATAACTATTTTTATGCATTAAAAAATCAAAAAATAGCCGTGAAATGGCTGCATCTGGAATTTGAAAAATTGAAAGAATACGCTTTCCTCCACTAGGTTTGGGGATTTCTTTTTTTATTGGAGGGTTAGGTTGATATTCATGTTTTATAATTTTTTTTGAAATACTATGTGCGATTTGGTCAACTCTTCGCAACGTGTAAAAAGGATTCGTTAACTTTTCCACTCCCCAGTAGATAGGAGTTTTTATTTGTTTAACTCTACATATGTTAAAATTTTTATTTTCACGATAAATATAGTCAGTAAGCCAATTGAGATAATTATGATAGCGAGAAATATGTTTTTTACATTCCTTAATAATTGCTTTTTTTACCATTTGTTCAAAAATCATAATTACCTCCAAATATAAAAAAACCCGCATAGGACGCTATGCGGGCTCGGGTGAACCGTAAGTAAAGTAAATTCTACTTCTGTGCCACCTATATAGAGTAAGGCGACACGCCACCAAGGTTTCCTTGGCATCCGATGAGTCCTTAACTAAGCAGCTGGGAACATATATCACCGTGACGTCGGCACCCGATACCACCTCTAAGGTGAATAATATTTTTCTATATCAGTAAATATTTTTTTACAAGTCCTTATCGGGGCTTGCCATTTGCGGGCTTTTGGTCTATGGAAGCTCGTTCATCGAAGCACACTCCGGCAGCGGCCCGGGGTGCCCGGCAATGCGCTACGGCGCATTTTTCGTTGTCTTCCGGTCATGGGGCCGGGGGCGGCGGCAGGCCGGGTTGCAGGGTCTGGGCCGGTGTGGAAGATCACAACCCTTTTGGAGGATTGAAAAATGGCTTACGTCAGCATGAAGCAGATGCTGGAAACCGGCGTGCATTTCGGTCACCAGACCCGTCGTTGGAACCCCAAGATGCGTCCTTACATCTTCGGCGCCCGCAACGGCATCCATATCATCGACCTGCAGCAGACCGTGAAGCTGTTCCGCGTGGCCTATGACAAGGTGGTCGACACCGTGGCCAACGGCGGCAAGGTGCTGTTCATCGGTACCAAGCGCCAGGCCCAGGAAGCCGTGGCCACCGAAGCCACCAAGGCCAACCAGTACTACGTGACCAACCGCTGGATGGGCGGCACCCTGACCAACTTCGTCACCATCCAGAAGAGCGTGGAACGCCTGAAGAAGCTGGAAGGCATGTTCGCCGACGGCAGCATCAACCGTTACCAGAAGAAGGAAATCCTGCTGCTGGAACGCGAAATGCAGAAGCTGGAACAGACCCTGGGCGGTATCAAGAACATGGATCGCCTGCCCCAGCTGGCTTTCATCATCGACCCCCATCGCGAAGACATCGCCGTGAAGGAATGCCGCAAGCTGGGCATCCCGATCGTGGCCGTGACCGACACCAACTGCGATCCCGATGTCATCGACTACATCATCCCTGGCAACGATGACGCCATCCGCGCCATCAAGCTGTTCGTGACGGCTTTCTCCGAAGCCTGCCAGGAAGGCGAAGCCCAGATGAAGGACGGCGCCGCCGTGGAAGCCAACGCCGAAGAAGCCATGCAGAAGGCTGCCGAGACCGAAGCTGCCGCCGAGTAGTTCCGGTACGGTCTTCTGACCTCGGGCAACGCTGTTGCCCCGGGCATCGGCCCTGCTGATGTCCGCGCCCGGACGGGGATGCCCCGTAGCGGGCGACGCAGGAACCGGAGCAGCAAGGCTCCGCCAATTGGTTGCCGAATATTTCGGAGGTCCTTCCGTAGGAGTGTACAATGCACGA
>OHAQ01000349.1_pt1 | contig 35876 bp, 21 predicted proteins | sample 1577111 | NCBI WGS metagenome assembly OHAQ01 (sample SAMEA3541549, study PRJEB24748) | human gut metagenome | biome: human gut; feature: human-associated habitat; material: faeces | place: China | collected 2012 | reverse complement strand
CAAAATCAAGAGTCAGAACATGGATCGTCTCTCCGTTGTAAGCTGATGCCGGGAGAGTAATGTCGATTTCATTTCCACGCTGAATGTAGGTTGCCAGTTTTCCGTCTCCTTTTTCCAAAGTTCTTTCCGGAATATTCAGACGGATGTGTCCGTCAGCCGGGTAAGTTCCGGAAAGGATCAGATTCAGGCGTTTCCCTTTTCGGGTGATGGTACCCCATTCAAACTGTTCACGGAAAGGGGACGCTTCTGTGCCGTAGATGGCATCTCCGTTTTCTTTGAGCCAGGCACCGATTTCACAGAGAACTTCTTTTTCGAACGGAACGACAGAGCCGTCACCTTTCGGACCTATATTTAACAGAAAATTGCCTCCGTGGGAAACAACATTAATCAAACTGCGTAGTTTTTCCATGGCTTTTTCATGTACATCTCCGCGTTTTTGCCACGAACGGTAACTCCACGTTTCATCAAACATGGATGCGGCACTTTGCCAGGGACATTGTAAGGCTCCTTCCGGATAGGCATTGTCGGCCATGACAGCAAAGTCATACTGGTCGTTACCGACTCGACCGCTGACCATACAGTCGGGTTGCAGTTTGTGAACCAGCTGGTAAAGTTCCCGGCTTTGTTCGGGAGTATTGGAACCCATGTCGAACCAAAGTTCGGAAATGGAACCATAGTTTGTTAACAGTTCGGTTACCTGTTGTTTGGAGAATTCATGATGTTCCGGTGTAACGAAATCACAGTTGTGGCTGGAAATCGGATGGCCGTAAGGATAATGCCAGTCAATGATGGAGTAATATAATCCCAGGCGAACTCCTCCCCGCTGGCAGGCATCAGCCAGTTCCTTGACAAAGTCCCGTTTAGCGGGAGTTGCATCGTATGAATTGAAATCAGTCGTTGCCGTATGGAACATACAGAATCCATCGTGATGTTTGGTTGTAATGACGATGGATTTCATTCCAGCCTCTTTTGCCAAAGCTACAATGGAGTCGGCATTGAAAGCTGTGGGATTGAAACGCAAGGCAGTATCTCCATACCAGTCGCTGAAAATTCCGGCAAATGACTGGATTTGTTCACTGTATCCGCGTGTGACAGGTTTTCCTTCCCACACGCCCCCCAATTCAGAATAAAGGCCAAAATGAATGAACATGGAATATTTGTTTTGATGCCATGTTTTATAGGCCTCTTGGGAGATTTGTGCATGCATGCCCAGTACAATCAGACATGCAGCCAGGGTAGCGAGGATTTTCTTCATGCAAATGTGTGTCTTTTAGTTATGGCTTCAAAGATAAAAATAACTTCTGAAATTCGGGCATTTCATGAAAAAAATAACCATATTTGTAAGGTGATGAGAAAAACAGAAGATTGTAAAAGCTTATAACTTGTTATTTCCATACAAGAATGATATATTTGTATCTATGAAAAATGGCTTCAATATATTTGGCCTGTTGCTATTTGTCTGGTAACAGGATTTTCTGCGAGCCTTTTTCAGAAAACGGCTCTGGCAGATTGGTATCCGACATTGGAAAAGTCTGTGCTGACTCCTCCGGCTCTTGTTTTTCCTGTTGTATGGACGATTCTTTATGTTTTGATGGGAATAGCCTTGGGGCGTATACAGGGAAAGAATCTGCAACGGGCTATAGGGTTGTGGTGGATACAATTGGCTTTCAATTTTAGCTGGAGTATTGTTTTCTTTTACCTGACCTCTCCCTGGTGGGGGCTGCTGGTTATTTTGTTGCTTGACGGGTTAGTATATGCTTTTCTTGATTCGGTTCGGAAGAAAGACCGTTGGGCAGCTATTTGTTTTCTACCTTATTTTATTTGGTTGATCTTGGCTTCCTATTTGAATCTGTATGTCTGTTTGAATAATTGAAGACAAGCAGAAAGGGAGAATTTACAGAAGGGATGCATTTTTTAGCGGATTTTTGTAATTTTGCGGCTTAATTTTAAAACCCGTTAAAAACAATTCATCACGTAATGAAGAAAATTGCATTATTTCTTTTCCTTTGCTGCCTGTTTGCCGGTTATGGTATGGCACAAAATGTTCAGTTACATTATGATTTCGGACACGCCATTTATGAATCGTTGGAAGATCGTCCTAAGTTTACAACTACAGTTGAAATGTTTAAGGCTGATAAATGGGGTAGTACTTATTTCTTTGTAGATATGGATTATGCCAATAAGGGAGTAGCTTCTGCTTATTGGGAAATTTCCCGTGAACTGAAATTCTGGGACAATCCGTTTTCTGCCCATGTGGAATATAATGGTGGTTTGAACTATATCAATAACGCTTATTTGGTTGGTGCGACTTATACATGGAATAATTCTGATTTCACTAAAGGTTTTACTTTTGCACCGATGTATAAGTATATAGCCAAGAATGAATCACCAAACAATTTTCAGTTGACAGCTACCTGGTATCTGCATTTTTGTGGAGGTAAGTATACATTCAGCGGTTTTGCTGATTTCTGGCGGGAGAAACATACTGATGCAAAAGGTGATATGCATGAGTATATTTTCATGAGCGAACCTCAGTTCTGGGTTAATCTGAATAAGTTCAAGCATGTAAATGATAATTTTAATTTGAGTGTTGGAACGGAATGGGAAATTACCTCCAACTTTGCATTGATGGACGGATGGCACTGGAATCCGACTCTAGCCTTGAAATGGTCTTTTTAAATGTTAGGTAGAATATGCTGGAAAAATTATTTGGTTTTGATCGGAATGTAACTCGTGTCCGTACGGAGGTGCTGGCAGGTATTACGACCTTTTTGACTATGGCCTACATCCTGGCCGTTAATCCGAATATATTGAGTGCAACTGGAATGGATAAGGGAGCACTGTTCACTACAACAGTGATTGCTTCTGCTTTTGCAACATTATTGATGGCTTTTTATGCCAAGTTGCCTTTCGGACTGGCTCCGGGTATGGGACTGAATGCTTTTTTTGCCTATACGGTATGTCTTACTTTAGGATACACCTGGCAGTTTGCTCTGACAGCTGTATTGTTGGAGGGGATCATTTTTATTCTATTGACAGTAACTAATCTTCGTGAGAAAATAGTAGATGCACTTCCTGTAACATTAAAAAATGCAATAGGAGCAGGCATTGGTTTGTTTATCGCGTTCCTAGGCTTGCAGAATGCAGGTATTATTGTAAATAATGATGCAACTTTAATCAGTTTGGGAGATATAACCTCAGGGTCTGCTTTGCTGGGAATGATTGGTTTGCTGATAACTTCTGTGCTGTTGATCCGACGTGTGCGGGGAGCTTTGCTCTTTGGAATATTGTTAACAACTTTGATCGGTATTCCGATGGGACTAACCAAGTTGGACGGTATTGTCAGTGCACCGCCTTCAATTGAGCCGATATTCTTTCAGTTTCAGTGGGAACATATTTTTACCAAAGAAATGGTGATCGTTGTGTTCACGTTTTTATTTGTAGATATGTTTGATACGATAGGTACACTGGTTGGGGTAACTACTAAAGCAGGAATGGTGGATAAGGACGGCCGTATTCCCCGTTTAAAACAAGCCTTTTTAGTTGATGCTATTGGTACAACTGTGGGAGCAATGCTGGGAACAAGTACTATTACTACTTTTGTGGAAAGTGCTTCTGGGGTAGGCGAAGGAGGTCGTAGTGGATTGACTTCTTTTGTAACCGCAGTTTGTTTTTTGTTAGCTTTGTTCTTGGCTCCGTTTTTCCTGGCAGTCCCTGGGGCAGCAACGGCCCCAGTCTTGATTCTGGTGGGATTGATGATGATGTCTTCCGTAAAGAAAGTAGATTTCACGGATTATTCTGAAGCTATACCAGCTTTTATCTGCATTGTCTTTATGCCGTTGGCTTACAGCATATCAGATGGTATCGTTTTAGGCTTGATCAGTTATGTATTGCTGAATGTTTGTTGCGGAAACTTCCGTAAATTAAGTATTGGTATGTATATTTTGTCAGCTATATTTGTATTGAAGTTCTTTATATAAGACGAATTTGTCATAAGAAAACAACAGGAGTATCGGAAATTGGTAAAAACCGATACTCCTGTTGTTTTTTATGAAGATTATCAAGTTGCAAAAAAAGTAAGAGTTAATATTTGAGTAGTAAAATAATGTATAACTCATCATTTTATAGTAACTTTAAAGCCGGTAGGCATTTCAAAAGATTGCTGATTTATTTTGTATTAAAAACGATTTATAAATTATTTATAATACCATGAAAAGACAATATTTTACGCTTCCCCTTCTGTTTCCGGCCTTGTGCAGCTGGGCAGGCGGAGCCGGATCATCCCGGGACGGACAGGTTCCAGCCGGGCGCGGTCTGCCGAATGTGATTGTGATCTATGCGGACGATCTGGGATATGGTGACCTGCAGTGTTATGGCGCCAAGAATGTAAAAACCCCTCATGTAGACCGTCTGGCAGCAGAAGGTATCCGCTTTACAAACGCCCATTCCGTAGCTGCAACCAGTACGCCCTCGCGCTATTCGCTGCTGACGGGAGAATACGCCTGGCGTCGTCCGGATACGGATATTGCTGCAGGAAATGCAGGTATGATCATCCGTCCCGGACAATATACGATGGCCGATATGTTCCATCATGCCGGTTATGCTACGGCTGCCATCGGAAAATGGCATTTGGGCTTAGGCGATAAGACTGCCTCCCAAGACTGGAATGCTCCCCTGCCGTCAGCTTTGGGCGACCTGGGATTTGATTATCATTACATCATGGCAGCCACAGCTGACCGGGTACCCTGTGTGTTTATAGAGAACGGCCAAGTAGCCAACTATGATCCTTCGGCTCCTATCGAGGTGAGTTATGAAAAGAATTTTCCCGGTGAGCCCACCGGGCGCGACAATCCCGAACTGCTCTACAACCTCCGGCCCAGTCACGGGCATGACATGTCGATCGTGAACGGCATCAGCCGGATTGGCTACATGAAGGGAGGGGGCAGGGCGCTCTGGAAGGATGAGAACATTGCCGACTCGATTACTGCCCATGCCGTTCGCTTTATGCAGGAAAACAAAGACCGGCCTTTCTTTTTGTATTTTGCCACGAACGATGTGCATGTGCCCCGTTTCCCGCATCCGCGGTTCCGGGGGCAGAGCGGCATGGGACTGCGCGGTGACGCCATTGTGCAGTTCGACTGGAGCGTGGGGCGCATCATGGAGGAACTCGACCGCCTGGGCCTGACGGAGAACACGCTGGTGATCCTCTCGAGCGACAACGGGCCGGTGGTGGACGACGGATATGACGACCACGCGGAAGAGCTGCTCGGCGGACACCGGCCGGCCGGTCCGTGGAGGGGATACAAATACAGCGCCTTTGAGGGCGGGACGGCGGTTCCCGTCATTGTGCGCTGGCCTGAGGGGATCAGGAAGACAGGCGTTACTTCGGATGTGCTGATGTCGCAGATTGACTGGATGGCATCGCTCGGAGCACTGATCGGTGCCCGGATGCCGGAGGGAAGTGCTCCTGACAGCTGGAACCGGCTGGAGAACCTGCTGGGTACGGATGCGACAGACCGTCCCTGGATTGTGGAGCAGGCGGCTAATCATGTGTTGTCCGTGCGTGCCGGCGAGTGGAAATACATCGAGCCGAATGACGGACCGAAGATGATCACCTGGGGGCCGGAGATCGAGACGGGCAATGACAGCCGTCCGCAGCTTTATCACATGAAGGAGGCATACGAGCAGGAGAATCTTGCACCCCGGCAGCCGGAAAAGCTCTTTGAGCTGCAGAAGCTGCTGAGGATGATCCGTGCCGGAAAGGGGGATGAGTGGCATGAAGGGAAATAAGATGTTGCCTGTTCTGGCGCTGGGTGTGGCCGGATGGGCTGCCGGAATGCCGGCTGCTGCCCGGGTGAAGCCTCATGTGATTCTGATCATGACCGACCAGCAGCGCTGGGATGCCATGGGGTGTACGAGCGGGGGAAGGGTGATCACTCCTGCACTGGACAGCCTGGCGGCCGAGGGGACGCTGTTTACGCATGCCTATACTTCGTGTCCCAGCAGTACGCCGGCACGGGCGGGACTGCTCACGGGGCTTTCTCCCTGGCATCACGGCATGCTGGGCTATGGGGAGGTGGCGCCGCGTTACCGCTATGAGATGCCGCGCATGTTGCGTGAGGCGGGGTATTATACGTTCGGCATCGGAAAGATGCACTGGCATCCGCAGCGGGAACGTCACGGCTTTCATGCGACGCTGCTCGACGAGAGCGGACGGGTGGAAGATGTGGGCTTTGTGAGTGATTACCGGCAGTGGTTCCGGCTGCATGCTCCGGGGCTGGATCCTGACAGTACGGGGATCGGCTGGAATGATCACGGGGCGGGGAGTTATGTCCTTGACGAGCGTCTGCATCCCACCCGCTGGACGGGCGGGACGGCCTGTGAACTGATCCGGAATTATGATGCGGAATCGGGACAGCCTCTTTTCCTGAAGGTTTCCTTTGCGCGTCCGCACAGTCCGTATGATCCGCCTGCCCGCTTCCTGCAACTGTATGCCGACAGGGAGATTCCGGCTCCGGCTGTGGGCGACTGGTGCGGGAAGTATGCGGCTCCGGCTGATCCTGCAAGGCTGGCTCCGGATGCGCCTTTCGGAAACTTCGGAGAGGAGTATGCGCGCCGTTCTCGGCGGCATTATTATGCCAGCGTGACTTTTGTGGATGAAGAGATAGGGAAGATCATCCGGGCGCTGAAGGAGAAGGGGATGTACGACCGGAGTCTGATCATCTTCGTGGCTGACCACGGGGATATGCTGGGGGATCATTATCACTGGCGGAAGACGTATCCTTATGAAGGGTCGTCGCACATTCCGTTCCTGGTGAAATGGCCGGCTGGAGCGGAGGGCATGCTGCCGCGGGTGGATGTGCCTGTGGAGCTGCGGGATGTGCTGCCGACGATGCTAGCTGCGGCCGGAGCCGACGTTCCGGCTGACATGGACGGGCGGCCGTTGCAGGGGCCTGCCCGGGGAGAGACCGGGAACTGGCGGCGCTATATTGATCTGGAGCATGCTGCGTGTTACGACGCGGACAATTACTGGTGTGCGCTGACTGACGGGGATATCAAGTATATCTGGAATTTCCATAACGGGACGGAGCAGCTGTTTGATCTGAGGAAGGATCCGATGGAATTGCATAATATGGCAGCTGACGGGAAGTATGCTTCTGTGTTGCAGGAAATGCGCCGGGCTATGGCGGATCATCTTTCTGAACGGGGCGAAGGCTTTGTGCGCGACGGACGGCCTGTGGTGCGCCGTTCGGTTATGCTGTACGGGCCGGATTATCCCCGATGAGTTGTCGGGCTGGGGTTCTGCGGCTGCCTCGCCCGGTTTGTCGGACGCGGTTTCTGTGGCTGTTTTGCCCTGCCTGCCTGATTCCAGCTACTTTCTATTTTGTCTGAAAATGGAAAATCCCTTTATCCGGGAGCTGAGCTGTCTTGTTCAGTCTCCGGATAAAGGGATTCTTTCTGTGCTGTTCGTTGGGGGCTGCCGGTTCCTGGGGCATCGGGCCGGGCGGTTCTGCTGCTTCGGGGTGCCTGGTCGTTTCTCCGGCTTCAGCTGCCGGAGGGTTTCATTCTGCGTATGGGGGCAGCTGTTGCGGCGGTTTTACCGGAAGCGGGGGAACCGTTATTTCTTTCTGGCTTTTCTGATGATCTCCAGTGCATCCCGGCAGTTCCCGGTAATGGAGTTCCAGTCTGCCTGTCCGATGGTGCGTGCGGGGAAGAGTTTGGAGCCCATTCCTACGCAGTAGGCTCCGGCACGGAACCAGGCTGTCAGATTTTCTTCTGTGGGTTCGACGCCTCCTGTTACCATCAGTTTGCTCCAGGGAAGGGGAGCAAGCAGTCCCTTGACCATTCCCGGGCCCAGGACATCTCCGGGGAAGATCTTGCAGAGGTCGCATCCGGCTTCCTGGGCATAGCCTACTTCGGTCACGCTGCCGCAGCCGGGGGTGTAGGGAACAAGGCGCCGGTTGCAGACTCTGGCCACTTCAGGATTGAACAGGGGGCCGACAATGAAGCAGGCTCCTGACTGCATGTAAAGGGCGGCGGTGGGAGCATCTACTATGGATCCGGCACCGATGGCCATTTCCGGGCATTCAGTGGCAGCACGGCGTACGATGGCTGCAAATACTTCGTGGGCGAAATCGCCGCGGTTGGTGAATTCGAACGCGCGCACTCCGCCGGCATAGCAGGCTTTGACAACCTGCATGACGGTTTCTGTGTCGGGGTGATAGAAAACGGGAACCATGCCCGTGGAGCCGATCTTTTCCATGACGGCTATTTTATCAAATCTTGCCATATTTTAATGTTCAAATGGTTTCTTAATATGCTTCAGACGATGTTCCAGTCCTGAATTTCCGGATTCAGCCGGAGAGGTTACCGTTGTACGCGTCCGCTTCCGTCTCCTCCGGCCAAAGCTTCCACTTCAGCCGCAGATACCAGGTTGAAATCACCTTCGACCGTGTGTTTCAGGGCAGAGGCGGCAGCTGCGAATTCGACGGCCTGTGCCGGAGTGGCTGTCAGCAGTCCGTGGATAATGCCGGCGGCAAAAGCGTCTCCGCCTCCTACGCGGTCCACGATGGGAGCAATGTCATAATGGCGGGACTGATGGAACTGGCATTCCGGGTTGGTCTCCCGGCTGTCGTAGATCAGTGCCTTCCATCCGTTGTGGGAAGCGGAGTAGGATTCTCTGAGCGTGGAAGCTACATAGCGGAATCCGAATTCACTGGCCATGGCCCGGAAGGTTTCCTTGTAGCCTTCCGCATCGGTTTTTCCGGCGCGGCCATCTGCTTCGGGATGGAAACCCAGGCAAAGTTCTGCATCTTCTTCGTTTCCGATGCAGACATCAACGTATTTCATTAAGGGACGCATTGTTTCCTGGGCCTGTTCGGGAGTCCAGAGTTTCCGGCGGTAGTTCAAATCTGCCGACACGGTAACGTGGTGCCGGCGGGCTGCTTCACAGGCGGCCTGTACGAGTTGGGCTGCACCGGCTGAGAGGGCGGGTGTGATGCCGCTCCAGTGGAACCAGTCGGCTCCCTGCATGATTGCGTCGAAATCAAAGTCTTCGGGGACGGCTTCTGCCATGGCCGAGTGGGCACGGTCATAGATGACTTTGCTGGGGCGCATGGCGGAACCGGTTTCCAGGTAATAGATACCGATGCGTTCTCCTCCCCGTGCGATGTATGAAGTGTCCACTCCGTATCGTCTTAAGGCATTGATTGCGGCCTGACCGATTTCGTGTGCCGGAAGCCTGGTGATGAATGAAGCCTGATGTCCGTAGTTGGCGCAACTGACGGCTACATTGGCTTCTCCTCCTCCATAAACTGCATCGAAACAGTCCGTTTGTATGAACCGGGAGTTTCCCGGAGTTGAAAGGCGAAGCATAATTTCGCCCATAGTGATGATCTTTGCCATGATTGTTTCCTTTTTGTCTTGTATTCTTTATTCTACCAGTCTGGTACTCTCCTTGTGCGTTGGGATTTTCTTCAGTCTGGTATTTTCTGCTTGTTCCGGGTTTTCGCCAGCTTGTATGCTGGGGGCAGATTTTATCTCATTTCAGTGTATGGAATTTTATCCATATCGTTGTAATCCAGGTTTTCTCCGGCCATTCCCCAGATGAACATATAGTTGCTGGTTCCTGCAGCTGCATGGATTGACCATTCTGGTGACATGACTGCCTGTTCGTTGTTCATCCAGATCAGGCGTTGTTGCCGGGGCTCTCCCATCAGATGGCAGATCATGTTTCCCTGGGGAACATTAAAGTAGAAGTAAGCTTCGATGCGGCGGCTGTGCGTGTGAGCAGGCATTGTGTTCCATACGCTTCCGGGTTTCAGTTCTGTGAGTCCCATCTGCAACTGGCAGGGGCCTTCTTCAAGTACATTGCCCACAATCAGCTGATTGATCACGCGGTCATTGCTTTCTTCCATCTTTCCGGCAGCAAAGGAATTGGCTTTGATCGATCCTTTTCTTCCGTCAATGGTGACAAGCTGGGTTTTGTAAGCATGGTGGGCAGTCGCGGAGTTCAGATAGAACTTGGCCGGCTGTGATGCATCTTTGCTGCGGAAGGTTACTTTCTTGTTTCCTCGTCCCACATACAGGGCTTCTTTGAAATTCAAGGTATATTCTTTTCCGTCAACGGTGACAATACCTTCTCCTCCTACATTAATGACACCGAGTTCCCGGTTGTAAAGAAAGTAGGGAGCTTTGAGAGCGTCAAAAGTATCGAGTGAGAGTTCCTTGCTGACCGGCATGGCTCCGCCGAAAATAAAACGGTCGTACATGGAATAGGTCAGGTTGATTTCATTGGGTGACATGACTTTTTCCATCAGGAAACTGCTGCGAAGGCGTTCTGTATCGTAGGTTTTTACGTCTTGCGGGTTACATGCCGTTTGCATGTGTACATTGATCTGTGCATAGGAAGTGAGGGTTGTCAATCCCAGTGCCATGAGAAATACGAGTCTTTTCATCTGTTTAGTGTTATAATAAGTTGTTTTTACTAAGCTTTTTGTTTCCGGCCTGGTTCCTTACGGGTTCTGCCGGCTGGTTTCCTGGGCCGTCTGCCGGATAATCTGGCGGCGGTTATAAATGGCCATGGCCAGTGTTATCAGTACCAGAACGATTGCTCCGGCTATCTTGAAATGATAGACGAGATGGAAGATCACCCAGGAGAACAGGCTCGAAGCAAAATCAAGTGCTCCTCCCTGAAATCCTTCCGGAATCAGAACGGCACTATCCTGAGTGCGGAGATATACATCCTGAGCTGCCTGGGTAAAGAACGGAGCCAGGTCTGTAACGAAATAGAGTCCGACAAGGATAGCGGTCAGTCCTACCAGAAAAGTTTTCAGAACATTCCCTCTGGTTATGGGGAGTACGGCCGGAAACAGATAGAACATGCCTGCAAGTGAGGCAAGCGGCAGAAACTGGTTTCCGGGAAGGATGACTGACAGGAACAGAGTGGCCGGAATCAGCAATAAGGAAACGACTAGGGTGGTGGGATGTCCGATGACAAGAGCCGGGCTCATACCGATGTTCAGTCCCGAACTGTTTTTGAAGCGGCGGGCAACCAGTTCGCGGGTAGCATCGGAAATGGGGCGGAGTCCTTCGATGAAGAGCGAGGTGATCCGGGGAATCAGCTCCATGACTGCTCCCATTTTGATACCTAATCCTAAAATGGAAGGAATGCCGTTGATCAGCTCCCGGCTGTTCTGACACGCCAGTGCTCCGATGGCACAACCCACCACAACTCCCAGGAACAGGGGTTCGCCCAGAATACCGAATTTGCGCTTCATACCTTCCGCATCGATGTTCAGCCGGTTGATTCCGGGAATCCGGTCAAACAGGTTGTTGACTACGATTGCAAAAGGGACGAAGCCCTGGCAGAAAGGTTGGGGAATAGAGATCCCTTCCAGGTTGTTGTAGTATTGCTGGAACTTCCGGGAGGTGAGATCCGCCATGACCAGTGTGATGATGTAGCAGATGATGGCTGCAAAGAACCCCCACCAGATATTGTCCGAAGCAAAATAGACTACGGCACCGATGAAGGCAAAATGCCAGTAGTTCCAGAGATCAATGTTGACGGTGCGTGTCGTACGTGTCAGAAGCATGAGGATATTTACCCCCAGGCAAACGGGAATGATGAAAGCTCCCACTGATGTGTTGTAGGCTACGGCAGCAGCAGCGGGCCATCCCATATCGAAGATGCCCAGATTGAGTCCGTAGATTTCCGTTACCCGTTTCAGCGGTTCTCCCAGGCTGGATGTCAGCAGGGCAGTCACTACAGACAGTCCGATGAATCCCACTCCTACGAGCAGACCGCTTTTGAGCGCTTTTCCGAAAGGAATCCGGACGCATATTCCCAGAATGGTGAAAATGACCGGCATCATGACCGCGGCTCCCAGGCCGATGATATAATTGAATACTTGTTCCATATTTTTCTGATAGATCGGTTTGTTAAGGTATATCCTTCTGTTTTTTCCGGCAACTTGCTTTCTGCCTTCCGGCGGTTATTCTACGGTTATCCGGAGAGGAGTCTGAAGTTTCTTTGCGAAGTCTTCCAGACAGGCGTTCCACTGTTCCATGGATCCGATGCCTGCTTTGCTCCATCCGCTTCCCCAGTAATAAGTCCACGTGGAGTCCGGCTGATACGTTCCGATGCCGAGAACATGTCCCAGGGCCCCGCCGTGCTGTTTCCTTTCATCGGGGGTGAACCATTGGGGAGCGGCGTGAGACAAAGGCTGGGGGAAGACCATTCCCAGATAGATGATACCGTTGTTCCCGTGCGGATTGTCGGTTGAGTCGGCGTAGGCCACGTATCCTTTATCCGGCTGGCAGACGTAGCCGTCCGGATTCTGCGGGTGGATGACGATGCCGGATGCGACGGGCAGGCTCTGCCGGAGTCCGCCGTAGCTGACTTCCGTACGGTTTAGGTGAGAACCGTAGTCCAGACTGATCAGGCGGGTTTCCACGACGGAAGTGTCGCTTCCGGCAGTGAACGGGGCATATTTCAGCCGTACGGTGAACCGCAGGGGGCCGTTGTCCAGTATCTCATACTCTTTGTAGCAGCGGGGATAGATCAGCATGGAGTCAGCGGTCATCAGGGCTGCCGTACCTCCACCCAATGTAGGCCCGACGCTGTAGCAGTCCATTCCGTTTCCGTGGTCAACGTGATAGGAAATGGCCTGTGCCAGACTGTCGGCCTGTTCTTTTCTGCCTTCTTTCCGCCAGGCACTGATCTTTGCGCGTGCCTGCGGATCGAGTTCGCGTGCATAGCGCATCTCCACAACCGGTTCACTGACCGATTTGGTAAAGACATCATATCCCCATGCCCGTTCGCCGCTTGCTTCCAGCGCCGGACCGTATGCCCGGTAGGCCGCCTTGTCGTTTTCCCAGGCGATATCGTCCATGCGCTCCGGATAATGCCGTCCGCAGGCTATGACTGAGAGGGTGTCGGGATTTCCTTTCCGGATCTGATACCGGGCACTGGAACCGGCTTTCACGCTGGCCGGGAAGATCAGCTTCCCGTCGAATGTGATCTGCGACGGGACCTGCTTTCCCCGGCCGTCCGTTACGACCAGCGTGCTGCCGTTCTCCTGTCCCGCTTCCTGCCCGAGAGCGGAAAGAGGAATCTCCACGATTTCGTTTACGCGGTCGGACGGAAGCGGATTTTCTACCGTGACCTGTGTTCCGGAATCCGGGACGCATCCGGCCGCCAGCAGAGCCAGAAGCCCTGCCGGTATGCTTTTCCGCCGGATGACGGAAGGAAGACTGATGTGCATGTTCATGGGAACCGGAGTTATTTGGGTTGTTTTCCGATATAAGCCAGAATACCTCCGTCGACATACAGCACGTGTCCGTTGACGAAGTCGGATGCTTCGGAAGCCAGGAACACGGCCGGTCCCATCAGATCTTCCGGAGTTCCCCAGCGGGCAGCCGGAGTCTTGGCCACGATGAATGCATCGAAGGGATGGCGCGATCCGTCGGCCTGACGTTCACGGAGTGGTGCGGTCTGGGGAGTGGCGATGTAGCCCGGCCCGATGCCGTTACACTGGATGTTGTATTCGCCGTATTCCGAAGCGATGTTGCGTGTGAGCATCTTGAGTCCGCCCTTGGCAGCCGCATAGGCAGAGACGGTTTCGCGTCCCAGTTCGCTCATCATGGAGCAGATGTTGATGATTTTTCCGTGTCCCTTGCGGATCATGCCGGGGATGACTGCCTTGGAGACGATGAACGGGGCGTTCAGGTCGACGTCGATCACCTGGCGGAATTCTGCGGCCGACATTTCGCACATGGGGATGCGTTTGATGATTCCGGCGTTGTTCACCAGAATGTCGATGGTTCCCACTTCCTGTTCCACGCGGGCGATGAAAGCCTTCACCGCTTCCTCGTCGGTCACGTCGCACACGTATCCGTGGGCCTGGATTCCTTTTTCGCGGTAGGCAGCTAGTCCCTTGTCGACCAGTTCCTGCCGGATGTCATTGAAAACGATGGTTGCACCTGCCTCGGCAAAAGCTGTGGCGATGGCGAATCCTATGCCGTAAGAAGCTCCGGTAACCAGGGCTGTCTTACCTTCAAGTGAAAAGTTTACCATAAGATCAGATATTATTTGTTTTTTTAAGGGTTGTCTTTATTCCGTCCGCAGCGAGTGGTGTCCGTCGATGGGGAAGGGCTGTCCGCTCCATGCCTTCTGCGAGGTCCACGGCTCGGCGGGATCTGTCCAGAAAGGATGGTCGGCCGGCAGTCCCAGGGGCATGAACACGAGCGAGGTCATATACAGGCTTCCGTTGTTCGTGTAGTAGTTGGCCAGGCCGGGCTGGTGTCCGGCAAAGCCCAGCTGCAGGAAGCCCGAAGAGTTGAAGTTTCCTTCCACGGCAAACATGTTCTTCATGACGGCGGTCAGCGCGCTGCGCACCTGTCCGTTGCTGATTCCTTCGGGGAGTCCGTATTTCCAGGCGGCCATGGCCATGGTCTGGAAGGCTCCCATGCGGTAGACCACGGAGCGTCCGAAAGCGGGGTAGGTGCCTTCGGGGGAGATCAGGCGTTCGAGGAACACGTTGAAGCGCTGCATGCGTCTGACGGCCAGCTGCGGGGTGACGGGGGTCCAGAAGCCGCAGGCCTTGCAGGTTTCGAGCACTTCGATGTACATGGGATGGATGACGTAGGAGTTGTAATAGTCGAGGGCCATCTCCGGTCCGTCGGAGTACCATCCGTCGCTGAGATACCATTCGTTGATCTTGTTGACGGCAACAGTCAGGGCATACTGGTCGGCTTCTTCTCCGATGCTCATCAGGAAGGCTTCGGTCATGGCGCGGAAGAGCAGCCAGTTGTTGTAGGCCGGACGGATCACTCTCAGTTCCTTGAAGCGCTGGATGTAGCGCTGCTGCGTTTCCTTGTCGAGCTGCTTCCAGGTGGCTTCGGGAGCCCGCAGGAAGCTTTCGGCCAGATAGGCTGCATCTACCAGAATCTGCGTGGGGCCTTTCCAGAGCAGGCAGTCGGGGCTTGCGGGATCGACTGCGTTGCGGTATGCCTTCAGCGCCCACTGGCGGAGCTGGCTGCGGCGGCGTCCTTCGGGGGTGTCGTCGTCGGGCAGCGAGAGCCAGGGGGAGATGCCTGCCATCAGGCGGCCGAAGGTCTCCATGTAGGCCACCCGCCTGTCGCGTCCGTCCCAGGTGGGGCTCAACTCCAGCTGCATGTTCTTCTGGAGTTCTCCCCTGCTCATGTTTTCCAGCACAGGCCGGGCGATGCGGTAACAGAGGTCGGCCCACTGCTGACGGGGGGAGGGGGAAGAGTTGTTGGGGGTACGGGCTTGCACGTTTCCTGTCATGGTGCAGGCCAGCAGAACCAGCAGGAATGTACGAATCCGGCTGGTCAGTGTCTGATTTTTCTTCATAGTTCTTTTCTTTAAGGAATTATTTATTAGATGCCTTGTCTATATCATTGCGGCGCTTGAGCGCTTCCATGTAGTAATAGTCCGCATAGTTGAGCGGCACGTCGATTTCGCTGTTGTGGGGGATGCTTCCTACGCTGTGCATCAGCAGAAACAGTCCGTTAGTGCCCGGAGCAGCCGTATAGTCCGGCGAAGTAAGCGATGACATGATGCTGTCGGCGTATGTCCGGTATTCTTCAGCCTGCGGAACATCGAAGGTACTGATTTCGTAGAGAGCCGAGGCAATCACTGTCGCTGAAGATGCGTCGCGGGGTTCGTTCGGAATGCCGGGAGCGTCCATGTCCCAGTAAGGAACGCGGTCAGCGGGCATATGAGGATGGTTTTTCATGAAGTTGAATGTCTTGAGCGCCTGGTCCAGATAGATCTGCCGGCCAGTCTCACGGTAGCAGACGGTATATCCGTAGATGGCCCATGCCTGTCCGCGTGACCAGGCAGAACTGTCAGCATATCCTTGAGCAGTCTGACGGCTGCGTACGGTGCCATCCTGAGGGTCATAGTCAACTACATGGAAACAGCTTCCATCGGGCCGGAACTGTTCCTTCAGAGTGCGGTCGGCGTGCGAGAGGGCTACGCGGCAGAAGGTGGAGTCGCCTGTCAGTTTGGTTGCTTCGAAAAGAAGTTCCAGATTCATCATGTTGTCTATGATGACGGGACATTTCCATCCCCGTTTGGCCTGCCAGCTGTTGCCGTTGACATCCCAGCTTTGGATTACTCCTGCTGCGGGGCGGAAGCGGGTGCAGAGAGAACGTGCAGCCTGGGTCATGACTTCTGCATAGCGGCGGTCGCCTGTCAGACGGAGGGCATTTCCGAAACTACAGTTGATGATAAATCCGATATCATGATGCCAGGTCAGGTTTTTGGCGCTTTCCAGAGTTTCGGTGTGACGGATGGCAGGGTTCAACAGGGCTGTGTCTGCCGTCAGTTCATACAGATACCACAGACTGCCGGCATAAAATCCGCTCCGCCAGTCTTCGGGAGAACAGTAATAAACCTTGCCGGACGGAGTGAGAGTGACGGGAGTGCGAACATTTCCGTCACGTCCTGTGCTGTCCAGTGAAAGAGTCAGCTGACGTGTTGCATTTTGAAGTGCGGCCTGAGGCCAGGAAGATTCTTTCTGATCTTGTTTTTGAGGAGCACAACCTGTAAAGCTTGATGCCAACATGCATGCACATCCGATAAGGATTTTGTTTTTCAGTTTCTTCATGGTTTTGGTTTATCTATTAAAATGACAATTCTTTTCAGTCGCAATATTAGTGCATTTCCCTGTGAGGGAACTGATGCTATTGTACGGAAAAACCTATGATTTTTTCCATTTGTACTTTCTTTTGTATAATTGTACGATTCCATCATATTATTTGTAAAAAACGGAAGATCAGTGCAGTGCTTTTTTTCCGAAAGGATTATAGACTCTTGAAAGATGAGAATCTCCTGTCTGTGGACTGATCGTGAAGGTTGTTGGAGTATCGGAGTTTCTGATAAATACTTCTTCTCCTTTTTTCAGGTCTATGACATAGGTATTCGGGGCTGTTTGCTGAGTTTGGAAATTTCGTTTACCTTCAAAGATCGGTTTCTGTATGTCTGTAACGATGGTACAAGGTTCTCCAGCTTCACTCAAAATCCGGATGAATTCCGTTTTTCCATTTGTTCTGCGTGCACTGATCAGAAAAGCTCCTTCTGTACGCCAGTTGTGGAAATTCAGGTTGTTCCACAAAGAGGGAACAGCGGGAAAGACACGTATTTTGTTTCCCCAGCTTTGTAACAACATGTCGTGGACCGACTGAGCTCCGGATAAGGGCGTTTCGATGACAGGGCCTGACTCTTGATAGAGTGTATTTACTCCGAGCAGTTTGTCAAAGAGACTATTCAGACAATCCAGTGATTGGTTTCCTTTTCCAAGCAAGGCATATAGTGATGAGGCCCCGGTAAAGGAAAATCCGCGGAGCCCTTCCGGTTTACTCAGCCAGTGAGTCAGTGAGCGTTCGATAAGTGCTCGTTCTTCCGGATTTTCCGGATTGAGCAGATGAAGCGGATATGCAGACATGAGGTGAGAGAAATGACGATGAGATGAACTGTATGGAACATTTCGTCCGATCATCAGCCCGTCTTGGTTACAGGGAAATGAAGTTAGATTCTTTAGAACGTCCCTCCATTCTTTTTCCTGACAGTCTTTGATGCCTAATCGCTTACAGATCTCAGTCAGAGTCTGGCATCCCCATTTTAAGAGTGCCAGATCAAAATTGCAGTCTTCTGCTGATCCATACTCCGGAGAGTAAGTAACCAGTAGATGCAGCCGGCCATTCTTCCCTTTATAAAGGAAATGCAGGTAATAATTGATCGATCCTTTCAGAACAGGAAACAGATGTTCTTTCAATAACTGATCATCCATTTTATGACGGTAAATCAGCCATAGATTGTGGCAAGTCCAGGTCAACAGTCCGATTTCAGCCGTTGGATCTTTTCCTGGGATTCTTACGGTTTCGGATGCACATTCCAGATCGGAAGTTCTTCCGATGCCTAATGAGTTATAACGGTAAGGTTCCGGAATATTTGTACGCAAGTTTTCTATGTTGCCATAGATCGCATTTTCGAGTGATCGGGCGAGATCCAGATGATTGGACGTATTTAAAGGCCAGTAAGTCAGTTGGACATTTAAGTTCCACCACGCATTAGGCCAGGGAGTGACGGTCAGCCAGGGACCTGTATTGTCAATTAATGCCCCGTCGGCACGTGTGGCTGAAGCAAGTTTGTACAGTTGAATCCAGTAGAAACTTTCTTTAATGCCGTCGTCAACAGAGAAGAAACTGGCCGGATAGAAGTTATGCCACCATTGCTGATGCGTTGTCCTGAGTGAATTCCATCCTTGTTGTTGTGCACGAATGACTGTTTCTTCGGCTACTTTGCATGCATTCTTTTCCGGATAGGAATGTGCTACATTGATCCATAGCTCATGCCATTCCGAAGATTTGTCTGTTTGCCAGTATATGGCAGTTTCTCCTCCGGCGGGTAAGGTTTGCAGGCTTATTCCTCCTTTTGGGGAAAGCTTTACTTTTGCCGGAGGATTTTCGGTGTAACTTTCAGGCATTTTCATCCAGCTTCCGGCAGGAGTTAGTCCGTACTGGTAGCGTGGACTATTGGCTGAGGCCGGTATCCATTTTATGGAAATGTTTTCTTCTTTCTGTAATTTCCATCTTGTTTGAATAACAGGAGTGGCGGCATTCACCATAGCTTCCAGCTGAAAACTTCCTTCAGTTGTCTGTATCTCAGCTCTCATTTCCGCATTCCATAAGTCAAGCCGTATGGTTCCTCCAGTTATTTTCCTCTGAGGCTGAAGCAGGAAGTGTCCTGTCAGAAGGCGTGGATTGCCAAATAGTCCCTTTTCCGGACGATGATCATGGACCAGACTGTTTCCGGTTTCCAGCCGGATGGCATTCAGCTTGGGTTCATACCAGACCATAAGTCCTAAAGTTCCATTTCCCATGAACGGAGCTTCATACCATGCCTGGGGAAGTACTTCCCAGATCATATCCTGCTCGCTCATAAACTTGGCCCAGTCTATATTTACTTCCAGAGCAGGAGAAGAAGACTTGGAACCAGAGGCATGAATCCCTGGGAAAAGGAGCAGGCTCAATAAGGTCAGAAGAATCAGTTTTCGTTTCATTTTTCTACTGTTAATTATTTGAGTGTGCAAGGTACTTCCTTTCTTTTTAAGAAGACTGCAATATTGTACGTGAAAGGTGACAGGATTGTCCATTGGACTTGTATTTTGCTCTGTTTTAACCTATTTGGTCAGTAACAAGGAAAATATGTCTATGTATTGAGGAAGATTTTGATAATGAATATGGTTAAATGGAGATACTTTTGCTCCCGGAAAACTTCACATAACCGGGACAGGATGCGAAGTTGATATTCCATATTATCCTTTGGAGATAGAGTAAGTTTGATTTATAAAGACTACTTCAAAAAAGAATTATGAAGAAAATAAAGTGGATATTGCTTCTGGGATTGTTCATAGCTGTCACAGGATTTGCGAAGCCGGTTTCTCCGGTGGAAGTTGCGTATGCTCTGATCGAACGGGTAACGCCCGGTTATGGTGACCAGTTTGTTCTGGAACTGATCAGTGCGCAGGAAGAAGAAGATGTCTATGAGATCTCGTCAAAAGACGGAAAGGTTGTGCTGCGGGGAAACAATCCGGTGGCATTGGCTACTGCTTTCAATCAATATTTGAAGTATGTCTGCAAGGTACATATCTCCTGGCTGGGCGATCATCTGGATTTACCGGAGAAGCTGCCTTTGCCTTCGGAAACAGTCCGTAATACGATTCACGGGAAGTATCGGGTTTACATGAATTATTGCACACTGAGCTATTCTGCTGCCTGGTGGAACTGGGACAGATGGCAAAGGGAGATTGATTATATGGCAATGAATTCTATCAATATGCCTTTGTCAGTTGTAGGCCTGGAAGCAGTGTGGTACAATACACTTCTCAAACATCGGTTTACGGATGAGGAAGCCCGTTCTTTTCTTGCCGCACCTTCGCATGCAGCATGGCAATGGATGCAGAATTTGCAAAGTTATGGAGGTCCTTTGCCCAAATCATGGATTGATAAGCATGTGGTTCTGGGACAACAGATCATCAGACGGGAGCTGGAACTGGGAATGAAACCGATCCAGCAGGGATTCTCCGGATATGTTCCCCGTGAACTGAAGGAAAAGTATCCTGAAGCCAAGATACAGCCGCAACCTTCCTGGTGTGGATTTAAGGGAGCAGCACAACTTGATCCTACGGATTCTCTTTTTCAGGTGATAGGAAGAGATTTCCTTGAAGAAGAAAAGAAATTGTTTGGTGCGCATGGAGTCTATGCGGCAGATCCTTTCCATGAAAGCCGTCCTCCTGTAGATACGCCGGAATATCTGTCGGCTGTCGGACGTTCCATTCATACTCTTTTCCAGGAGTTTGATCCTCATTCCTTGTGGGCTATGCAGGCCTGGAGTCTGAGAGAACCGATCGTGAAGGCGGTGCCTGAAGAACATTTGCTGATACTGGATCTGAATGGCAGTAAATGTACGCAGCGCAATGCCTGCTGGGGATATCCTGTCGTAGCCGGTAATCTTCATAATTTCGGCGGACGGATCAATATGCACGGGGATTTGCCTCTGCTGGCCGGTAATCAGTATGAAGCGGCGGTCAGTCTTTCTCCGAATGTTTGCGGCAGCGGATTGTTTATGGAAGGCATTGAGCAGAATCCGTTGTATTATGAACTGGCTTTCGAGATGCCTTTACAGAAAGGAAAGGTTGAACTCGACGGATGGCTGAAGGAATATGCCTTGCGCAGATACGGCAGCAAGTGGGAAAACACTCATAAGGCTTTGTTGCTTTTGCTGGAAGGTCCTTATCGTCCGGGAACCAACGGAACGGAACTCAGTTCCATCATTGCTGCCCGCCCGGCCTTGCATGTCAAGAAGTCCGGTCCTAATGCCGGACTGGGGATTCCGTATTCTCCCTGGCTGCTGATCGAGGCACAGGCTTTTATGCTGAAAGATGCAGGTGTCTTGAAGACTTCAGAGGCTTATCGGTTTGATATCATGGATCTCCAGCGTCAGATTATGACAAATCTGGGACAGGCCATTCACAAGGAGGCGGCCAAGGCCTTTGAAGAGGGAGACGAAAAGGGATTTGAATTACACAGCCGGCGATTCCTGGAACTGCTGACGGATGTGGACACTCTGTTGCGGACTCGCCCGGAATTTAATTTTGACCGTTGGCTTGCCGATGCCCGTTCCTGGGGAGATACGGAAGAAGAAAAGAATCAGTTTGAAAGAAACGCAACGGCTCTGGTGACTATTTGGGGGCAGATGGAGATCCTCTCATTTTTGATTACTCGTGGAGAGAATGGGGAGGACTGATCGGCAAATATTATCTGAAACGCTGGCAGAAGTTTTATGCCATGCTTGCCGGTTGTCTGAAGAACGGAACGTCTTATACGGAAGACAACCTGCCGATGGTTTACGGACGCGAAGCTTTCAGGGCAAATGCTTTCTATTCAGAACTTGGGGATTGGGAACTGGAATTCGTCAATACGCCTCACAAGGTACGGATGCCTGTTACAGAAGGAGATGAAGTGGGAATAGTGAAAGCACTATATTCCAAATATCTGAAACTGGCAGAGGTTTATTATCAGAATTCAGGTGAAGTTGATTACATAGATCGGAAGAATACCTTTGAGAATTTGGGGGAATAAAAAAGGTATTCTGACTCGTTACTGATGTGAATCAGAATTGCTATGAGAAACTGAATCAACTGGTCAGACGGCATCGGGAGGGGACTCCGGGTGCCGTCTTTTTTTAGAAACAGAAAGCAGAAAGACGAAAAATTCTCTATACGATGCGGGCTCAGAATACGGTCGGTGAAGAGAGTTCCACCTAGTGGAATTTTTTGTTCCACCTAGTGGAAACAAAAGTTTCACCAGAAGAAAACTTTTGTTTCGTGCTGAGAGAACAACAGTTTTCTCTAGGGATAACACTTGTTTTCTCTAATGGAATAAAAGGAAAGATGTACAGAATGTCCAGTTATATCGGACAATTTTAAAGGTTAAACTTCAGGGGAAGAAGCTAAATTTACAGCCTGAAAGAATATCATTTATTAACCTAACAGATGTAATATATGAATCAACGGAAACTGCTTATTCTATGGATGCTTTTCCTGGCATTGGGGGTGCAGGCACAATGTATCTTTGTCAAATCGGATGTACGCCAGTCCATGAGACGGGTGGCCGACTGGCAGATTGCACATAGCCGGGAAGTGGTTCACGGACAATTGAACTGGGTGAATGCGACTTTTTATTTGGGTTTGTCCCGCTGGGCAGCAATAGCTGAGACCGAGAACGGGGATGGAATGTACTATGAATGGCTCAGGAAGCTGGGGGCACGAAACTACTGGCAGGTGGATCAGCGGATGTACCATGCCGATGATGTCTGTGTGGCCCAGATGTATCTGGACCTTTATCGCAAGTATGGCCGCCAGGAAATGCTGATCCCTTCTCAGGCGCGTATTGACTGGGTGATCAGTCATCCGTCGAAGGGTTCGTTTGCACTTGACTATGGGGATGCTTCTACGCTGGAACGCTGGACCTGGTGTGATGCGTTGTTTATGGCTCCTCCGGTGTATGCCCGTCTGTATTCCATAACGGGCGACAAGAAATATCTTCGTTTTATGGACCGGGAATATCGGGCTACGTATGATCATCTGTTTGACCGGGAGGAACATCTGTTTTACCGCGACCATCGTTACATCGGACAGAAAGAGGCCAATGGCCGGAAGGTGTTCTGGGGACGCGGAAACGGATGGGTGATTGGCGGACTGGTGGAGATCCTTCGTGAACTGCCGCGCGGACATAAGTCGCGTCCGTTTTATGAGAACCTTTTTGTAGAGATGTGTGAGCGGCTGGTCGGCTTGCAGCGTGCGGATGGTTTCTGGTCGGCCAGTCTGTTGGATCCGGAGTCGTATCCTTCTCCTGAGACGAGCGGAACCGGATTCTATGTCTACGGACTGGCGTACGGTGTCAATGAGGGTCTGCTTTCGCGTGAGCGTTTTTTGCCTGCGGTTGAAAAGGGATGGAAGGCTCTGCTTTCGGCAGTCGAAGAAGATGGACGACTGGGATATGTACAGCCTGTGGGAGCGGATCCCCGTAAAGTGGCGCGTCAGATGACTGAACCTTACGGGCCGGGAGCCTTCCTGCTGGCCGGAACGGAAATCTATCGGATGGCAGCCGGGGGAGGAACGGAAAAAAATATTTCTTCTGAACGGGTACGTGAAATTGCTGCCATGTTGCCCGACAAGCCGCAGGGACTGGGACTGACCTATAAAAACAGGGAGCATTGGAACCAATTGTTGCAGACTCCCGAAGGGCAGAATATTCTGAAGCTGGCTTCCGAAAGTCTGGAGAAAGGAATGCCCCCTTTTGTGGATTCACTTTATCTGCACCTGAACAAGACGGAAATCCGTTTGCCGGGCGAAAACATGATGAATGCCCGTTATCAGTATCTCTGGCGGCTCGTACTGGCAGAGTGTATGGAGAACAAAAAGCGTTTCCTGCCGGCCATTATCAGGGGAATGGAGGAACTGTGCCGCCAGAAGCCATGGTCAATTCCGGCCCATGACCGCGATCTGCGCAATTATAACGGTACGGATTATTATGTAGATCTGGTGGTGGCTACGGCTGGCAATACGTTTGCGCAGTGTGTGCGTCTGCTGGATGACCGGTTGCCGATAGAGACACGTGCTCTGGTGAATTGCGCTTTCCGTGAGAAAGTATTCCGTCCCATTCGCCGATGTCTGGAAGAGACAAAGCCGTTTTATTGGTTTACGGTGAAGAACAACTGGAATTCTGTCTGCCTGGCCGGGGTGACCGGAGCAGCACTGGCTTTGCTTCCTGATAAGGAAGAGCGGGCTTATTTCGTGGCAGCTGCCGAGAAATACCAGTCGTATGGGATGGAAGGATATGCTGATGACGGATACTGCCGGGAAGGAGTCGGTTATTATAATTATGGCTTTGGGGCATTTATCACTTTACGTGAAGAGGTGTGCCGGGCTACTCAGGGACAGATTGATTTCTTCCGTTTGCCGAAGTTCGTCCGTCTGGCCCGTTACGGAGAAAAGATACAGATTCAGAATCGGGTTTGCCCGGCTTACTCGGATTGCCGGATCGGGATTTCACCTGATACTTTTGTGACGGATTACTGTAACCGGGCATTGGGGCTGGAAACGGGAGAAGAAACCTGTTCCATTCCGCCGATGGACAATCTGTCTCTGCATTTCATCAGTATGTTTCCTCATCAGGCATGGCCGGTGGAAATGACTCCCGAAATGAACCGGGTGCTGGAAGAAGAGTCGGATCCGTTGCATGCCTGTTATGAAATGGCAGGAATTGTCATTGCACGTCCGGTGGTGGGAAGTTCCTGCCGCCTGGGAGTTTCTTTCAAGGCCGGTCACAATGATGACAGTCATAATCACAATGATGTCGGTTCGTTTGTTGTCGTACAGGGAGATCAGACTATGGCAGGAGATATGGGCGGCCCGTTCTCTTATCCGGGCGACTTCTTCAGTGAGAATGCTTATCGTTATCCGATCAAGAATTCATACGGTCATCCGGTTCCGGTGGTGGATGGCAAATGGCAGGATACAGGACGGAAAGCGGAAGGAAAAGTGCTGGAACGCCGGCTGAGTGATTCGACGGATGTCTGCCGTCTGGATATGAAATCAGCTTATTCTTCAGTTGAAGGACTGGACAGACTGGAGCGTACTTTCGCGTATGACCGCCGGGAAGGTGGAAGTTTTGTCGTCGAAGATGTTTTTGAATGTGCGAAACCTGTCAGCTTTGAAACGGCACTGACCACACGGGCCCAGTGGAAAGTTGTATCCAGAAATTGTCTGGAACTCTCTTCCGGAAATGAAAAGATGCAGGTGTGGATTGAGTCATCGGCTCCTGTTTCATTTACGAGTGATACGGTGGAAGTGAATTCACCGGCTTACAGCCGTATCGGCATTGTGCTCAAGGGCAAGTCCGGCAAGGGATATATCCGTATGAAGATGATGCCGGTGAAGAAGTAATTTACAGTCAGAAAAAGAGATTGAAATGAGTCATTTGAATGTTTATATAATGAATAAAGTCAGAAAACTGCTTCTGGTCTGTGGTTGCTTCTTGGGAAGCATGAGCCTTTCGGCAGAGGTAACCTCCGGAAGTGATTTTGAGATCCTGATGCAGAAGATTAGGCAGGATTTCAGCAAGAACCCTTCCATTGATGAGGCTTTGTCCTTTTATCGGGAGGGAGCCTTTACAGATGTTGATTATGGAAGTATCCAGCGTACGGACTGGCCTCCGCTGGTTCACCTGCAGCGTGTGAGTGATTTTGTCTTTGCCTATACAAATCCGGAGAATCCGTATTATGCTGATGACCGTTTGTTTGACAAGATTCAGGCCGGACTGGAGTTCTGGCATGAACGGAATCCCTGGTGTCATAACTGGTGGTATAATCAGATAGCTGAACCTCAGTGTCTGGGAATTTTGCTGATTCAGATGCGTTCGGGAGCTAAGAAGTTGCCGGAGGAACTGGAACGGAAATTACTGGAACGGATGAAAACAGACGGAGGAGATCCCGCCAAATGGACGGGAGCCAACCGTACGGATATCGCTTTGCACTGGATTTACCGGAGTTGTTTGTCGGAGGATTCCACTGATTTGAAGAAAGCGATTGAGAATGCTTACAGTCCGCTGGTGTATACGACGCAGGAGGGATTCCAGCATGATAACAGTTATTTTCAGCATGGCCCTCAGTTGTACATTGGGGGATATGGAGATGAAATTCTGAAGGGGATTACTCAGATTGCCATGTATACGAAGGGAACGGATTATGAATTGCCGGAGGGGAAGGTCGCTTTGCTGGGCAAATTCATGCGTGAAACTTATTATCCGACTATTCGTGGCCGTTTCATGCTGTTTGATGTGCTGGGACGTGGAGTGAGTCGTCCGGGAGTGACGGACAAATCATCCACCGCTCTTTTTGCCCGCCGGATGATGGAACTGGATCCGGCTCATGCAGATGAATATCGGGAAATCGTCGGACGCCTGGAAGGAAGATTGTCTGCGAATGTGGGTATTACTCCGTTTCATACTCATTATCCGGTTGGTGATTACACGTTGCATGTGCGTCCGTCCTATACGTTTGATGTGCGGATGGTTTCTACCCGGACCATGCGGTGTGAGTATGGCAACGGGGAAAATCTGCGGACTTATTTCCTGTCGGACGGATGTACTAATATTGTCCGTGAAGGAGATGAGTATCAGGAGATATTCCCGGTATGGGACTGGAGGCGGATTCCCGGCGTAACGGCTCCGCAGTTAAAAGAGATTCCAATGGCGAAGAGTGACTGGCAGACAAAAGGCACTTCTGAGTTTGCCGGTGGAGTGTCGGACTCTCTGTATGGTGCGACCGCCTATGCCTATGAGGACAATTATGCGGGGGTATTGACCCGGGCACATAAGGCCTGGTTCTTTTATGAGAATGAAGTGGTATGTCTGGGAGCAGGGATCACATCAGGTGCTGAGGCAGAAGTGGTGACTACGGTAAACCAGTGTCTGGAGAAAGGACAGCCGGTATGGATCAGGAACGGAAAGAAAGTTTGTCAGATGAATCCGGGAGACAGTGTCGGCGGTTCACTGAAATGGGTGTTGCATAATGGAGTCGGATATATATTCCCGGAAGGTGGAACAGTATTCTGTCAGGATAAAATGCAGACTGGTAATTGGTATGATATCAATCACACGGCTTCACGGGAGCAGGTTGGTAAACAGGTGGTGACGGTTGGCATCCGGCATGGTCAGAAACCGGCAGCGGGTACTTATGCATATCTGGTAGTTCCGGATCTGCAGACAGCCGGCGAAATGGAGGCATATTGCAAAGATGCTTCCATCCGGATTCTGAAGAATACTCCGGACTTGCAGGTAGTCAGAAACAGGAAACTGAAAATGTGGCATCTGGTGTTTTATGCTCCGGGAACCTTTGAAAGCCGTGACTTGTCAGTCAGAGCCGACCGTCCCTGCATTTTGCAATTGCGGGAAACGAAGGAAGGCCGCCTGGTGGTGCATGCGGCTGATCCGGCCCAGAGTCAGCAATTGCTTACGCTGGATATTTGGAAAGGACGGACTTCTTCACGGCCTTTTACCTGGCAATGTGACTTCTCACAGGACGGTATGCTTCCTGGAGCATCCAGAATGATTCAACTGTCTTCCGACTGTTTCCGTCTGTAGTTCTGGGGAGTTTCTCCGTATTGATTCTTGAAGCAGCGGCTGAAATAGAGTGGTGAGCTGAATCCACTCCGGTCGCTGACTTCTGCAATAGGGAGAGTCGGATATTTTTGTAGCAGGGTTGCCGCATATTTCAAACGATAATTCAGCAGGAAATTATTGGGAGTCATACCGGTGAGTGCCTTGAATTTCGAGTAGAGCAGGGAACGTCCCATACCTACTTCCTGACAGAGTTTGGGAATGTCAAATTCAACATCATCGATATGCTGTTCTATAACTTCATCCACCTTCTGGAGAAATTGCTGGTCGAGCGGGTTGATGCTGGCCAGGTCAACTTCCGAGATGGGTTGTTTCTTCAGTTGGTGCTGGATGAGTAACCGGTTGCGTACGAGATTGTTGGTGCGTGCCAGCAGAATCTGAGTGTCAAAAGGTTTGGTAATATAGTCATCAGCTCCCCGGTTCAATCCTTCGATGTTTTGTTCCGTACTGTTCAAAGCGGTGAGCAGGATCACGGGAATATGGCAAAGATCAATGTTGCTTTTGATCTTCAGACACATTTCCGTACCGTTCATTTCAGGCATCATGATGTCACTGATAATGATGTCCGGTTTATGTTCAAAGGTGGCCGAGAGTCCTTCCTTTCCGTTGGTTGCCGTGATCACCCGGTAGAAAGGATCGAAGATGTTTTTCAGAGTCTGCAACAGGTCTGGATTGTCTTCTACCAGCAACAGGGTGTATTTTTTCTTTTCACCGGAATCAGCCGTCTCGTTTTCCGGTTCATTCTGCAGGAGTGGGTTTTCCTGAGGTTGGGGAATGGGTGGAAGTGCCGGTTCCTGACAGGGAGGAAAGTATGCCTTTTCTTCTTTGGGTGGTGTATTCTCGCAGAACTGCACGCGTGTATCTTCGTTGAAGACTTCTTTCTCCAGCGGAAGTGTAACGGTAAAGGTACTTCCCTGGTGAAGGATACTGCTTACCGTGATTGTTCCATGATGTGCTTCGACAATGTTTTTTGTCAGGGCCAGTCCGATGCCTGTTCCGGGATATTTTTCTTGTCCTTTTTGGTCTTCTCCCTGGAAGAAGCGTTCAAAGATTCTTTGTTTCTCGTTTTCAGGGATACCGGTTCCGCTGTCTGTCGTCTGTATGATCAGCTGATTTGCCTGGATACAGGCTTTTAGGCGGATGCTTCCTCCGTCAGGAGTATATTTGAAAGCATTGGAAAGAAGGTTGAAAAATACCTTTTCCATTTGAGTCCGGTCTATCCAGCACAAGATATTTTTCGGCTCAGATTCAAAGGTATAATCTATCTTGCGTTGTTGGGCATAGTCGGTAAAGGTGAGATAAATTTCTTCAAGCATCAGGCAGATGTCCTGGGATGCCAGATGCAGAATCACATGATTCTGGGTGAATTTACGGAAGTCAAGGAGTTCCGTTATAAGGTTAGTCATGTATTGGGTGTTTTGTTTGATCTTCAGCAGCTTGTTGTATAATTGTACTGGGAGCTGTTCCTGAAGCAAGGCATCCAGATGACTGATGATAAGGGTAAGGGGAGTACGGAACTCATGACTGACATTCGTAAAGAAGACGAGCTTGGCCCGGTTGGCTTCTTCGATATGCTGTTTTTCAAAACGTTCTTTTTCCAGAGAAAGAGCCAGAGCCCGTTTGGCCAGCTTGTTACGGACAAACCAGAAGCTGCCTGCACCAATGGTGATGAGGTAGAGCATCCAGGCCCAGATGGTGGAATACCATGGGGTGGAGATTTGTATCTGTAAAGAGATGGTTTGTTCTTCTGATCCTTGCTGAGGTCTGACTTTGAGGGTGTAGTTTCCGGGGTCGAGATTGGTGTAATGAATCTCGTTGGCAGAAGTGGAAATCCATTTGTCGTCAAAGCCTTCAAGCTTGTATTCAAAGGTTTGCCGGCGTGACTGTTCTTTGTGGTCGGAGTAGGTAAACTCGATGATACAGTTATTCTGGTTATGTTTGAGCTTCAGCTTATGGGTAAAAGGAAGGGTCTGGTCAAGTATATTGTCTGCCGACAAGGGAGTAACCAGCCGGTTGTTGATCCACAGACGTGAGAAATACAGAGGTGAATTGTGGGCCGCATTGCTTCGGAAACTTTCTGCCGGAACCATTGTGATTCCCTTGGGACCTCCGATATAGATTTCATGTTGGGGGGATACATATAAGCCTCCTCCATAGATGAGAGGTATTTCTGCGGGGAGTACAATCGTGGATGCCTGCCGTTTTTCGGGAGTAAAAAGCGTAATTCCTTTATCGGTGCTGATAGCAATCGAATGTTCGTCAACGCGGGCTATGTTATAGCAGTAGTCACTGGGAAGCTGACTGTTGGCATGAGTATAGTGAGTAACTTCATGGCTTTTTGCATTGTAAAAATAAATACCTGATCCCAGTGTGCTGATATATGCTCCCTGATCGGTTGCCAGAATGTGACTGAGATTGCCGTAACAGTCATAAGGAGTCATGGATATCCGTCGGGTCAGTGTATTGTCAGTGAGTGAAAATATGTCAACATAGTTCCAGCCCATGATATAGAGTGTACCTTGGGGAGAGATATCGAAATACTCGCAGAAAGAACTGGTGTTGGAAAGGAACTGGAACGTATCTGTATCCGGATCGAGACAGAACAGTCCTTTACGGGTGGTGAGATAGAGTTTGTCATTCCATATTTCCAGGTGATAGATGATGTCTCCCGGATTATCAGCCCGGTTCCGGTAATTATGGAAAGTGTGTTGACGGATATCGTACCGGGAGAGTCCTCCCAGATAAGTTCCGATGTAAAGGTTGTTTCTGTGCGGGTCGTAGACAATGCTTTTGATGTTATTATGAGGCAGACCGTCTGCCTTGCCGGCTGTAAACTGCTTGAGAAGATTCCATCCGGGGCCGATCTGGCTGATTCCTCCTCCGTCGGTACTGATCCAGAGATTACGTTCGTTGTCCTGAACCATTTCACCAATGTAAGAGTAATAGATTCCTGGCTGGGCGTGGCTCTGGTAGTTATAGTGGAGGTATTCTTCCTTGCCAGGATTGAAATAACTGACTCCGCCGTAATAGCTTCCGAGCCAGATGATTCCCTGTCTGTCGGTATAGAGAGCGAAAAGTGAGGGATGGCTGAGACCGCCTACATGCTGAGGTATCTGTATTTTGGTATAGAGACCTGTCTGGGGATTGTATTTTTCCAGGCCGGAAAACGTTCCAAACCATATATTATGCTGGCTGTCTTCTGTGAATTGTCGGATTTGCCGATCGCTGGTACCTTTCCCGTCGTGAGGTGAATAAGGAACATTGATAAGTTTGCCGTTGATGATACGGTAAAGCCCGTCCATGTAAGTACCGATCCAGATTTCCCGGCTACTGCTTTCGAAAATGGTATGTACTCCTTTGCTCTGAAGCTGATGTTTCATATTGGGCTCTGTTGCATTTTGGGCTATGTAAATCCCGTTGTCAGTCCCTATGTAGATATTCCCATTGCGGGTGATGGTCAAGGCTGTGATGTCGCTGGCTGGAAGATTGCGGACATACAGACTTTGTTTTTTTTGAGTATCCCACACAAACAGGGTATCATGTCGGGTATACCAGATCGCTGTATCCGTAGTGGTGAGTGCAGAAGTCTGGTTCCCAGTGGTAAGCTGGCTGAAACGTTCGCAGCGGATGTCATAAGTAAAAAGATTACGGTCAGCAATGAAATAGATATTTCCGTCGTTGCCACAGTGGATATAGTCAATGGAATTTCCTAGCCAGAGCTTTTCTCCGGGGCCGCTTTCCACCCATCCTTTATAGTATCGGATGTGATGTCCGTCGTAGATGTTGATACCTTCATGGGTACCAAACCACATGCGTCCCAGACTGTCCTGGCAGATGGACATGACAGAAAACTGGGAAAGTCCGTTTCCTAAGTTCAGATTTCTGAAATATTCAGCATGTATGTTCTGCCGGAAACAGCAGAGCAGCAGGAGAGACAGAAGGTATATAATGTTTTTTTTCATGGTAGTCTCTTGATAGATTTATATCCCATCCAGGGAAGGAATGTTTGGTCAGGGAACAAATATACAAAGAACTTATGGAATAAGACTGTTTTTTGATTGTTAAAAAGACAGGGACAGACTGGTGTAAGGTTCAAGTTTCCATATAAACTCTCTTACAGTTGAAAAGTTGTATAAAACGATAATAAAATTTCAGTATGTTTGTTTATTGACTAAAAAGTAATTGATTTGTTTTTATTTTATGGTAAATAAATTACATTTGTGAATCTTAAACAAATTGGGTATGGAAACATATAGTCGGATAGCAATCAAGGTAGGGAGTAATGTACTGACCCGTCCGGACGGAAGGCTGGATCTGACACGTATGTCAGCACTGGTTGACCAGATAGCAGAGTTACGGAGAATGGACAAGGAAGTGATCCTGATCAGTTCGGGAGCTGTGGCTGCCGGAAAAGGAGAAATGAAAGAATGTACCGGTCTGGATGCGGTGTCGGCCCGGCAACTCTTTTCCGCGGTTGGACAGATCAAACTGATGAACCGGTATGATAAATTTTTCGGAGGGTATGGACTTCGGTGCGGACAGGTATTGACCATGAAAGAGAGTTTCTCTACCCGCCGGCATTATCTGAACCAGAAACAGTGTATGGAGGTGATGCTGGAACATGGGATTGTTCCTGTTGTCAATGAGAATGATACAGTATCGGTGACGGAACTGATGTTTACGGACAATGATGAACTTTCCGGATTGGTTGCCACCATGATGGGGGTAGATGTACTGTTGATTCTTTCCAATGTGGACGGGGTGTATGATGGAGATCCTGCTTTGCCGACATCTGCATTGTTGCGGGAGGTTGTCCCGGATGCCCGGCTGGATACGGATTCCATTGTACAGACTTCCCGTTCTTCTTTGGGACGCGGAGGCATGATTACCAAGTTTCGTATGGCCCAGAAGGTAGCGTCTGAAGGTATCACGGTGATTATAGCCAATGGCAAACGGGAACATATTCTGACAGATATTCTGCTGGAGCGTAATGAAGTGCCTTATACTCGTTTCCTACCTGGAAGTCATCCTGTTTCCGGAGTGAAGAAATGGATTGCTCACAGCGAAGGTTTTGCCAAGGGAAAGATTCAGATCAATGAAGGAGCTTACCGGGCACTTTTGTCTTCACAGGCAGCCAGTTTACTGCCGGTAGGAGTTGTAGCAGTAGAAGGACAATTTGAAAAAGATGATATTGTGCAGATACTTGCTCCTGACGGCTCGGCATTTGCTTTGGGTAAAATCAGCTGTAGTGCAGAGGAGGTACAGTCCCGCATGGGATTACAGGGCGAACGTCCCTTTGTTCATTATAATAATCTTTACATTGAGTGGAGGACAGAATGATGGAGCAGACTTTAAAAGACCAGTTGAAGGAAGCACGCAAAGCTTCACATGCGTTAAACCGTGTGTCTGAAGAACAGATTGACCGGGTATTGATGAATCTGGCTGATGCTGTGGAAAAGCATATGGAAACAATCTTGCAGGCCAATGCTGCTGATCTGTCCAGAATGGATCCGGCTGACCCCAAATACGACCGTCTCCGGTTGAGCCAGGAGCGTATTCAGGGGATGGCCGCGGATATCCGGAAGGTAGCGGACCTGGCATCTCCTTGTGATGTGGTTCTGAAAGAATGGACGCAGCCGAATGGGATGCATATTCGTAAGGTGTCGGTACCTTTCGGAGTAATCGGGGTAATTTATGAAGCGCGTCCGAATGTGACACTGGATGTTTTTTCGCTTTGTCTGAAAAGCAGGAATGCCTGCGTCTTGAAGGGCGGAAGCGATGCAGACGTGTCCAATAGTGCATTAAGGGATGTGATTCGCACCGTGCTGGAAGAGGAGAATTTCCCGGAAGCCTGTGTGACTCTGTTACCTCCCGGACATGAACAGATACAGGAGATGTTGTGTGCGGTGGGCGACATTGATCTGATCATTCCCCGGGGAAGCCGGAACCTGATTCAGTATGTGCGGAGTCATGCTCTTGTGCCTGTGATAGAAACAGGGGCCGGAATTTGCCATTGTTATTTTCATTCGTCGGGGAGCCTGGAGAAAGGAAAAGCCATTGTATGCAATGCCAAGACCCGTCGGGTGAGTGTTTGCAATGCTTTGGACTGTCTGCTGATAGACCGGAGCCGTTTGGCTGACCTGCCGGAACTGGTGTCCCCACTGGCGGCCTGTCAGGTAGAGATCTATGCTGATGATGAGGCTTACGGTGTTTTAAAAGGAAAGTATGAACGGCTGGAGCACGCCAGTGAAGAAAGTTGGGGGCGGGAATACCTGGACTATAAAATGTCCGTTCGTGTAGTCAGTGGTCTGGAAGAAGCATTGGAACATATAGCCTGCTATTCTTCCCATCACAGTGAGAGTGTGGTAGCAGAGGATCCGGAAGTATGCCGGGTTTTTTCCCGGGAAGTGGATGCTGCCTGCGTCTATACGAATCTTCCTACTTCTTTCACTGATGGAGGACAATTCGGATTTGGAGCCGAAATTGGTATTTCCACCCAGAAACTGCATGCTCGTGGTCCGATGGCTTTGCCTGAACTGACCACCTACAAATACCTGATCAGCGGCGACGGTCAAATCCGGGATTAGATCTCCCAGAAAGAAAACTGACTGAAGATCTTATCAAAAAGAATCCGACAGACGATACTGCCTGCTTGTTTGTCAGGGCAGTCCGTCTGTCGGATTCTTTATATGTTTCAGAGGATTATTCTTCTGTATCCAGCAACAGTTCCATGATCTGGCAAGCTGACTTGGCAACAGAAGTACCCGGTCCGAAGATGGCTACAACTCCTGTTTTATAAAGGAAGTCGTAGTCTTGAGCCGGAATGACACCTCCTGCAAATACCAGAATGTCTTCGCGTCCCAGTTTCTTCAGTTCGTCGATGATCTGCGGAATCAGTGTCTTGTGACCTGCGGCCAGAGAAGAAACACCTACCGCATGTACGTCGTTTTCCACTGCTTCACGGGCAGCTTCTTCCGGAGTCTGGAACAAGGGACCCATGTCTACGTCGAAACCACAGTCTGCAAATCCGGTTGCTACAACTTTGGCGCCACGGTCGTGACCGTCCTGTCCCATCTTGGCGATCATAATACGCGGGCGACGTCCTTCTTTCTTTGCAAATTCTTCGGTCAGTTCGCAAGCACGTGCGAAATCTGCATCCTTCTTACTTTCTGATGAATACACGCCTGATATTGTTCTGATTACTGCTTTATAACGTCCTACAATCTTTTCACATGCATCGGAGATTTCTCCCAGTGTAGCCCGTACGCGTGCTGCTTCCACAGCCAGTTCCAGCAGGTTTCCTTTGCCGGTGCGTACACATTCGGTGATGGCTTCCAGCGCCTTGTCTACTTCAGCCTGGTTACGTCCTTCTTTCAGACGGCGCAGGTTTTCAATCTGTTCCTGACGTACGGCGGTATTGTCCACTTCCAGAATATCGATCGGATCTTCTTTTTCCAGACGGTATTTGTTGGTACCCACAATGGTCTGTTCTCCGGAGTCGATACCCGCTACAATGCGTTTCTCTCCGTTATGCGGGAAAACGGCCTTTCGGTGGATGAATCCGGCGCGTTGATGTGCGACCGGGATATCCAAAGCGCCACAGAGGCGGCCCTCCGTCTGCTGAGCCGCCCGGATCGGCCCTCCGCCGTATTCGCCTTTAACGATGTGCTGGCCGCCGGCGTCATGAAAGCCGCCCGGCGTTTGGGGCTCCGCCTGCCGGAGGATCTGGCGGTGGTGGGCTTCGACGATTCCTCCGTCTGCCCCATGATGGAGCCGGAGCTCAGCTCCATCCATGTGGATTGCCGACGGATGGGCGAGCTGTGCATGGAGCACATGGCTGCATTGCTGGACGGTGCGCAGGATGTTCCCCGGCTGACGGTGGTGCCGGTGAATCTCAAGATCCGGGCATCCTCCCGCGCCGCGATCTGACAGAAATTTTACACAGGCTTCACCTGGGTTTGATTGTTTCAGCACTATATAAAATGTATACTCTTCGGTGGAAAACGTTTTTCACTCAATAAGGAGGCGTTCTTGTGAAACGGAAAAAGAGAATTGGAACGGTTGGAAAGGCCATAGGCTGTCTGTTTTTTCTGATGGTCTCGCTGTTTCCCATCTACTGGCTGGTGGCAATGGCGATCCGGCCTACGGATGAAATGAGGGGCCATATCGCGTTGATCCCTCAAAGTCTGACAGGCATCCATTTCGCGGAACTGTTTTCGGCCAAGAATTTCGGCACCGCCATCATCAACAGCTTGCAGACTACGTTCGGTTCTCTGTTTGTCTCGCTGGTTGTCGGTATCTGCGCGGCCTATATCATCGCCCGCCGCCGGTTCCGGTTTGGCCTGAAAAAGCCCATGACATACTGGGTCCTGCTGGTGCGTGTACTGCCGCCGGTGGCCTTCACCATCCCGCTGTACATCATGTTCAATAAGCTCGGTATTCTGAACACCAAGCTGCCGGTGCTGCTGGCCTGTGTGCTGATCAACGTGTGTTGTCGGAGAGGACAAGGTGCAGACGGTGCGCTCTTATCAGTACAGTTTCAGTTTGCTGCTCCGCCGTATCGGCGCTGTTCTTTACTCAGGGACTTGATGTCCACACTTTGA
>OHAQ01000339.1_pt1 | contig 36210 bp, 29 predicted proteins | sample 1577111 | NCBI WGS metagenome assembly OHAQ01 (sample SAMEA3541549, study PRJEB24748) | human gut metagenome | biome: human gut; feature: human-associated habitat; material: faeces | place: China | collected 2012 | reverse complement strand
AGTTCATGTGGTATTATCCGATGCCGGACATCAAAGTTCCGGTTACCATTTTTTCGGATGAATATGATTTTCTGACCAAAATTGAGTCCGTTTGCGTTCAGGAGGATGGGCTGCATTTTGCAGTACGTACATGGAAGGATCGTACCGCAAAGGTCTGTGTCACATTTTTGACACCATCTGTATTCCGATTTGTTATGGTACCTGAGTTGACTTCCCAAAGTCACAGACAGGCCGTGCTGGAATCTGCGTCTGCTTCCGAGTCTGAAAGCAAAAATGCCAAACTTGTCGAGACCCAACATTGTTTTGTATATGAGACAGAACAGTTAAGTCTGCATTTCGAAAAAGATTACTGGGAAATGTCCGTACATCAAAATGGAAAATTATTAACAAAGGAACAGGCCTTCGATACCAATGTCGACAATCGCTGGAAACAGCTTCCGACAGGCTTTCAGGTAGATGCATCCGGAAAAAGCATTTCCACCTTCGAACAGTTTGTCCTGTTTTCTGATGAGATGTTCTGGGGCTTTGGTGAGAAGTTTACACACTTTAACAAGCGCGGACAGCGGATCGAATGCTGGCAGAAGGATGCGTTGTCAACCAACTCAGAGGATTCCTACAAAGGTCATCCCTATTTTACCAGCAGCCGCGGATATTCCATCCTGTTAAACACCTTTACCCGTTCGTCTTTCGATATGGGGGCATCCTCATGGATCAGCTATCAGATCGGCAGTAATGACCCTGTATTGGATTACATTTTCTTAGCAGAAGAGAGTAAAGATTATGCAAAACCGTAACATTGTTTACATCTATTTTATTATCATTGTTAAAATCACCGAGTACAGCTTTTGTTGTGTCAAGCTCATAACTGCCCGTTGCGTTGTCGGCGCTAACATAGGCAACATATTATGTGCCGGCTGAAATATAGAATTTATCGGCAAACTTTCCTGTATGACAGCTTTCGTCCACATACTTATGCCCTGTTGCGTCATAAAACTGTATTCCGCATTTTTCAAGCGCACCGCCGACTGTAAATTCAAAATCACCCGATATGCCGATTCCGAACTTGTATTCTATTGATTGTCCCTGTCCTTTTATTTCTCAGTCATAATGCTGGCTTACAGTGCCCTCAACCGCTGCGGCAGGCACAACAGCCGCAACTGCTGTAAATACCGAAAGTACAGCTGCAAGCACAATGCTGATAATTTTCTTTTAATAAATATTCCCCTCTTACGCTTTGTCTATATTGGTTTTTATCTGTTCAAATGTAACACCGTATTTCTTTGCAATATCTCTTGCATAGCTGCTGCCCTGCGGCGGCGAAATATAAACTCTAAACGAGCGCTCGCCATGGTCAACTCCCGTAACAAGGCTCTGCACAATGCTTTTTCCCTCGGTTTCGGTATTCATTTCATCAAGGTTTTTGGCAAGGTCGTGCATATGCGTATTGAACACAGAGCGCACACCGAGGTAGCGCATTGCACGCACAACATCTTTTGCGATAAACAAACCCTCAGAAACATTTGTGGTAGCAAGGCTTTCGTTAAGCAAAAGCATACTGTTTTCGGTTGCAACATCAAAAATCTCTGCAAGTCTTTTACTCTCCTCGCCAAGTCTGCCAAGGTCAACGGTATCGTTTTCGTCTGCCGGAAAGTGTGTAAAAATATTATCACATGGACTGAGTTTAAATTCACCGCAAGGTGCGTAAATGCCATTTTGAGCAAGCAGCACCGCAAGTCCAACTGCCTGAGTAAATGTGGTTTTACCGCCTCTGTTCGGACCTGTAAGAATATAAATTCTGCCCGACTTATCGTCAAAATCAATATCATTTGCCACAATATTAAACTCTTCGCCGTTTACACGCTTAATGCCTAACTTAAGGTTATAAACGCCCTTTGCAAAAATCTCTCGGCTTTCAGACGGCAAAATTTCAGGCTTGCACATATCAAGTCCCTTTGCCCTTATCTTATCAACAAGCTCTGCCCACCTAATGTAGAAAACAATTTCAGGCATAAGCGCCGAGAGTGTGTATCCGCTGATATTCACATACTTTGTAAGCACACTCTGAATATCACGCACTGTCTTTCTCATAATATCCGTTACCGCTTTTTTAAGACTGTCGGAAAGCGGATCTGCACCCGTAAGTCCGCTTGCGGTCACATGAGGATTTCCATTTGTGGGAACTGCATCAAGCGTGCCGATTCCAATATCGTTTTCTTTGAATTTTGGGCTTGACGGGTGGAACTTTTTAATATCGGATATATCCGTACCGAAATGAATTTCATCGTCGTTATTTGTAAATTTCAAAAAATGCTGCATAAGTCCCGACGAGGCAAAAGCCTTGTCATTCAGCGAAAGAATACCTGCGCTCTTTGGTCTTAGCAAATCATCAAGATTTACACCGATAGTAATGCTCTTTACCCTCTGCACCTTAGCAAATGTTTCGGTAATATCCTTTTTAAGCTGCGGAAAGCCGCTGTTTGCGTAAATATCCGTTACCTCTTTTTTTAGCGTGAGCAAACCCTCAGATTTAATATCAAGACTTTCAAGGCACTCCTTGATTTTTGTAATGCAATTTACATAGCCGTCAATCTCACGCAAGCGATTGATTAACTTCCACAAAGATGACGCCTCGGTATCTTTTTGAAATCTTGAAATATCTCGCAAATCATTAAGCTCCTCAAGCAACTCGGCAAGGGACTCCCTCAGCTTTGGAAATCTTAAAAAATCATCAAAAATATCACCCCTGTACCTAACAGTATCTGCGTCATCTGTAATCTCTGTCATAATTTTCATTATAACATTTTGTTCGTATTCACTTTTTGTAAGTGCCTTGCAAATAAAGTCGAGCGAAAGGTCATTTATACTTTCTTTTGTCAGGCTCTTAAACACCGCTTTAGAATTTTGCGGATTTAGCAAACTGATTTCAGCCATATAGTAACCACCTTTTATAAAAAATATCTATATCTTGGTAGCTTAAATTTTAATATATTGTTAAACTATTACTATATATAAAATAACATCATTTTTTGCAAATGTCAAAGATTTTTTGTAGCAGATTGCAGGATAATTGTATCTTCAAAAATATAATAAAATTATTGTGGTTTATTTGTTTGTTTTATCCGCTCGCAACCTTGCACTATTATGTTTGATTTGATATAATAAAACTTATAATCAGAATTAAAGGAGCTTTATAAATGAAGGGTATTCGATTTTTTGCGGCTCTTTACGCTGCAAAACTTGCTACTGTTGCACTCTCGGTAATGCACCGCAACGGCACTCATATGCCCGGTGTGCTTGCTATGAAAATTTGTCCCGATTTTTTGGGCAGAATGGATAAGCCGAAAACAATTATCGGCATAACAGGAACTAACGGCAAAACCACAACAGCAAATATGATTAATGATATTCTTGCCGACAACGGATTTTCACCTGTAAATAATCGTGCAGGAAGTAATATTCTCGGCGGTGTGGCAACTACATTGATTTCTGCCGTTAATTTAAGAGGCAAAACAGTAAAAGACCTTGCCGTACTTGAGCTTGACGAACGCAGCTCAAGACTTATTTATCCGTATGTGCACCCTACATACCTACTCTGCACAAACCTTTTCAGAGATTCCTATAAGCGAAATGCACACTCTGAATTTATATTTGACATTCTCGACAAGCATATTCCAAAGCAGACAAAGCTTGTTTTGAACGCTGATGACCTTGTAAGTGCAAGACTGGCAAAAAGCAATGACAGAGTTTATTTTGGCATTGAAAAGCAGAGTGACGAGGTTCTTAATGAGGATACCATTATAATAGACACACCGCTTTGTCCTAAATGTGGCAGCCGACTTGAATATGACTTCCGCCGCTACCACCACATTGGCTCGGCTCACTGCACAAAATGTAGTTTCCGCTCGCCAAAGGCTGACTATGATGTTACAAAGGTAAACGAAGGTACAGGTAGAATTACAATGTCGCTCAAGGGCAAAACCGCCGACTTTAAAATGGTGGGCACTTCTGTTACAGACACCTACAACCTTGCAGGCGCAATCGCCGTTCTTTCGGAGTTCGGACTTAGCGCAGAGCAGCTCAGAAAATCGGTTGAAAAGCTCGAAATTGTAAAGAGCCGTTATGACGAGGAAAAAATCGGCGACAAGCAGGTTATTATGAGTGTGGCAAAGGGACAGAATCCTGTTGCCTGCTCAAGAGTATTTTCTTCTATTAAAAATCACAGCGGCAAAAAGTCTGTTGTACTTATGCTCGATGACCTCGGTGACGCAGAGGAAACAAGCGAAAACACAGCTTGGATATATGACACAGACTTTGAATTTTTGAATGACAACTCAATTGAGCAGGTTATTTGCAGCGGAGTTCGCCGTATGGATTATAAGGTAAGATTGCTTCTTGCAGGTGTTCCCGAGGAAAAAATCACTTGTGTTGAAAAGGAATCTGATGCAGCAATGGCGGTAGACCTTGACAAGGCAGACACAATATTCTTTCTTTATGATGTTTACACAACCTCGTACGCTACAATTTCTAAGAACACAATCGGCAACAGAATGGCTGAAAGGAGTGCAAAGTAATGAAAATAGAAATTCTATTCCCCGAAATATGCAATCTTTTCGGCGATATGGGCAATATAAAATATCTTAAAAAATGTCTGCCGAACGCTGAGTTCGTTTCAACTGCTTTTGGCGACAAACCGTTATTCACAGACGAAGAGCCAAATTTAATTTACCTTGCACCGTCAAACGAAAAGAATCAGGAGCTTATAATAAAGGCGCTTTTACCCTATCGTGACAGAATAAATCAGCTTATTGAGGACGGCACTCCAATGCTTTTTACAGGCAATTCGGGTGAAGTGCTTTTCAATGAAATTGAGGACTATGACGGCAGAAAAATCCCTGCACTCGGCATTTTGCCATTTACCGCAAAAAGAGCGCAGTACACACGATTTAACGGTCTTAATCATGGCACAATGGCAGACGGAACAGAAATTCTCGGTTTCAGAAGTCAGTTTACATATTGGTTTGGAGACAACTCGGATTGCTGCTTTGTCAAGTGCATTAAGGGCATTGGCATTAACAAAGACTCCGACAAAGAGGGCATTATGGTAAACAACTTAGTCGCTACCGCTCAGCTCGGGCCGATACTTGTAAACAACCCCGATTTTACAAAAAGGCTTTTAAAGCTGATGGGTGCGGATAAGCCTACTCTCGCCTTTGAAGATGATGTAAAAAAAGCCTTTGAAATTCGCAAAGCAGAGTTTGAAAATCCAAAGACTAAATTTATTCTTTGATTTATATTACCGTCAATTTATGTGCTGTCTTTTTTCAGTGCATAAATTTTATGATGTGCAATGTGCATCAATGTAATTTACATAACTTTTTATATACAGTATTTTTTATTTGCTATATAAAAGTTTATACATAGACCTTGATACACCTTGTCATTGACGCAATTTATTTTTCACTTGCGTATAACAGTAAAGGAGCAGTCAAACAGCTGCTCCTTTTATTTTTACTAATCTGCAAATCTCTGCTTCCCCACTGATAAAGAATTGAAGTTTTGAGATTTACAGTGTTAAACTAAAACTCACTTTTTAATAGGTATGGTGTTGCCCTCCTGCATATTCTTGTAGCCTTTTTCAAGCTCCTCGTTAAACTGTGATTCTGTCATACGGCTGATGTCTGTCGGATGATTAGGAATTTTTAAATCAAACGGGATACCGTTATGAAGAACAATCTGCTTATAAAACATTGTAATTGCATTTGACGCAGGAATACCAAGTGCATTCAGAATAGCCTCCGCCTGTTCTTTTAGGTCAGGCTCAATTCGTGCATAAAGATTTGCTGATTTTGGCATATACAAAACTCCTTTCAGATTATATATTTTAATTATATTCTAATATTATACACGATTGTAAGCACAATAGCAATACATATCCCCCGTTTGTTATAAATCTGTTAAGATAAAAAGATATTTATAATATTACACATTTTCTTGTTATTGCTGTTTTATAAGGTGATTTATGATATAATATTAACATTACTGACAAAGGCTGTAAAGATATGAAAAATAGAAAAACACTTAAAACTATACTTCCCTACATATCAACTTTGATATTGGTTGCGTGTATGACCGTATCGGCAGAGATACTCAACGAAAAAGAAATTATTTTCCCCGAGATAACAGCGCTTGCCATAGGATATTTGGTGGCTGAAAAAAAGGGTTGGAAAGTCAACGGCAGGCGAATGCTTGGCTTAATTAGCCTATGTGCCGTTTTTGGCGTACTTATTGTGAGATATATACATTTGGGAATATATCCACAGATAATCATAGCTTTTGCAATTTCTCAGATTGTTTTTATGTTCTCAAAAACAACTTTTGCACCATTGATTTCGGCAATCGTGTTGCCTGTTATGATGCAGACCACAAGCTTTGTGTATCCGCTCGCCGCCTTTTTGCTGACAGTGGCGGTTATACTATTTCGCAAAATATTTGAAAGTACAGGCATTAAGGAAAAAGAACCGTATGAGCCTGTAACGCTAAATTTCAGAGCTGACATTATCGACGCTGTAATAAGAGTAATTTGTGTTTCCGCAATCGGATATATCGCATTTCCATTGGATTTCAGATTTGCGGTTGCACCGCCGTTGCTCGTGGTGTTTACTGAATTTTCCCGTCCGAATAATAAAGCTCGCCTAAAGCCGATAAAGCCTGTACTTGCGCTTACAGCCTGCGCATTTGTCGGAGTATTGGCAAGATATATAATAAATATTCAGTGTGGATTGCCTCTGACAATCGCCGCCCTGACGGCTACCGCAATAATGCTTATGATACTTTACTTCGCTAAAGTTTATATGCCGCCTGTCGGTGCAATCACAATACTTAGTATGATAATTCCGCAAGCAAGCCTGCTAACCTACCCTTTGCAAATATTTGCAGGCAGTGTGGTAATCGTCATACTTTCACGATTATTATTTATTAGGCGACAGAAAAGTTTATAGAAAAAAATTTACTAAGCTAAACTTTGTGTGATAACTGTAATTTAATACCGACACCACAAAAAGTAGGTCAACACATTTTAATGTTGACCTACTTTTTAAGTTATATAAACAATCATTTCCAATTAAATGTAATCAAGCCGTAAACATAAATAAATCCTATAAACAGAGGTACAACATATTTAAAAATGGGTTTCATCCACGACTTAATCTTAAGTCCTTTGCCCTCGTTAGCCTCTTTGATAAAGTTATCCCAGCCCCAGCCGAATTTATTGCAACAGAAAAGAGCAAGAACAAGCGAACCCAGCGGAAGAATATTTGTAGATACTATGAAATCCCAGAAATCAAGCCATGTTGTTCCTTCGGAAAACGGTTGAAAATGAAGCACACTGAATCCGAGTGCGGTTGTGAGTGCGAGAATAAACACTGCAATTCCACAAATTAAACTTCCCTTTCGGCGTGACCAACCTGTTAAATCTCTAATCATTGCAAGGATATTTTCACACACACCGAGAACGGTTGACAAAGCCGCAAAAACCATAAACAGGAAAAAGAGAGTTCCCCATATGCGGCCGCCTGCCATATTATTAAACACAGTTGCCATAGTGTCAAATAAAAGGCTCGGGCCTGAATTTACTTCAACACCATAAGTAAAGCAAGCAGGAAAAATTATTACACCTGCAAGAATGGCAACAAGAGTATCCAAAGAAATTATATTAACAGCCTCGCCCATAAGGGAATGGTCTTTGCCTATGTAACTTCCGAAAATAGCCATTCCGCCCATACCTGTTGACAATGTAAAGAATGCCTGATTCATTGCCGCCACTATAACCGAGCCGTCAATCTTTGAAAAATCGGGTTTGAGGTAAAACGACATTCCCTCTCCTGCGCCTTTCAGCAACAGACTGTTTACCGCCAAAACTACCATCAGCACAAGCAATGCGCACATCATATATTTTGTTACTTTTTCAAGTCCGCTCTGAATATTGAACGAGAGAATTACAAAAGCAATAACTACCGTAACCAGCAGAAAAATAACATTTACAGACGGCTGAGAAATCATAGAATTAAAGCCGAGGTCGGCATTATTCCCTATAAGGAAATTGACAAAATAGTAGATAATCCATCCGCACACAACTGTGTAAAACGCCATCAGCGCAAGATTGCCCACAAGGCACACCCAACCAAAGCCGCCCCACTTTTGTCCCGGTTTTTCTAATTTTTTATACATATGTATCGGACTTGTATGCGCCGCCCTGCCAATTGCAAATTCCATAATCAAAGACGGAATACCAAGCACAATAAGACATATTATGTAAACAAGCATAAAACTTCCGCCGCCATTTTGACCGCACATCCACGGAAATTTCCAAACATTTCCGCATCCGATAGCGCATCCGGCAGAAAGCATAATAAATCCAAGGCGACTGCCAAGCTGCTCACGCTTCATTAATAAAATCTCCTTTAAAACTAAACATAATGCAAATATTATTATATCAAATATTGTATCATTTGTAAAATTGATAATAATATGTTATAATAACGAAAATATCGTTTGTAAAGGAATAAAAAGCTATGGATACAAATGTACTGAAAACCTTTGTTGCGGTTTGCGAATATTCGGGATTTTCTGCCGCCGCCGAAAAGCTCGGCTACACGCAATCGACAGTATCTTCACAAATAAGACAGCTTGAAAGCGAGCTGAACACTGTACTTTTTGACCGATTTTATCATAGAATCAGCCTAACGGCAGACGGAATTATAGTGTTACAGCACGCACGAAACATTCTTGAATCGCGCGAAAAAATGCTTGAGGATTTGCGTACACCCGAAACTGTTGAGGGAAATATCCGCCTTGCTATGTCAAGCTCTGTATGCAGCCGCTATTTCAAAGATGATTTTTTGAAATTCCGCAGACTTTTTCCGAATATCCACCTTGTGGTATTTGAGAGCGGAACAGAAAAAATGTTTGATATGCTGAGGAAAAACGAGGTTGACCTTATATTCACGCTCGACAGCCATATTTACGATTCGGAATTTATCATATGTGCCGAGCACGAGGAGGCTGTGCATTTTTTTGCGGCAGCTGAGCACCCTCTTTTTCAGCAGAAAAAAATCACACTCAGCAGACTTTGCGAGGAAGACTTTGTATTGACAGAAAGCAATATGAGCTACCGAAAACTGCTTAACAACGAGCTTGCATTGCAATCGTTGGAAATTCACCCAATACTCGAAATCGGCAATCCACTGCAAATATGTTCACTTATAAAAGACAGCCGTATGGTGTCATTCCTGCCCGATTTCATAACTGAGGATTACTACCGTTCAGGCGAAATAATGCACCTGCCGATTATGAATTTCAGCGTTTCAGTGTGGACTCAATTACTGATACACAAAAACAAATGGCGCTCCCCCGCTCTGAATGCCTTTATAGATTTTTACAGAGAGGTTATTGGGAGATAATCAGTAAATTTTAAATTGGATTTTAACTTAGTTTCAGTCGGACAATAATGTAAAACAAATGCTAAACTTTGCGCTTTAAACACTCATCCCATCCTTTAAAAGCTCGCACTTTTCCACATCAAACACGCCTTTTGTGGTTATTCTCAATGACGGGATGACGGGCAGGCTCAAAAATGACAAGGTCATAAACGGGTCAATGCTTTTATCTGCACCAAGGCGGTATGCCTCGGCTTTTGCTTTTTCGAGTTTTTCGTTTACTGTTTCCAACTTTTCTTCCGACATAAGACCTGCAACGGGGAGTTCGAGCAAAGCCTTGACCTCTCCGTTTTCAATAACGGCTATTCCGCCCTTTGCTTTTCTAATGGCATTAACCGCAACGGCTATGTCGGTATCACTGCAGCCTACGGTTATAATATTATGCGAATCATGTGCAACAGAGGTTGCGACTGCACCCGATTTCAGCGAATATCCTTTTACATATCCTACGCCTATATGGTTCGTGTTCTTATGGCGCTCAACGCAGGCAATCTTTAAAATATCATTTTCAACATCCGTTTTATCCGCAAAGCCAAGGTTGCGTGTGAGCAATTCTCCGCCTACAAGCCCGATAAGTCCGAGCTTTCCGTCAGCTTTAAAGCTATTCGGCGTAACCTCGTCAAGGTTAAAGGTATTGTGGCATTTTTCAACAAGTGTTTCATCAACAGACGGAGCGTCAAATTCCTTTACCTCGCCGTCAAATATCAGCTTTCCCCTTTTGAATACCATTTCAACATTTAAATCAGCAAAATTATCTGCCACTACAATATCGGCAAGGTAGCCGGGAGCTATTGCACCCTTGTTATTGAGCAAAAAATATCTTGCCGCATTATGCGTTGCCGCTTTGAGGGTAACTATTGGGTCTGCGCCGTTTTTCAGCGCCTGCTTTACTATGTAATCAATATGTCCGCCGTTAAGCAAATCGCTTGGGTGCTTGTCATCTGTTGCAAACATACAGCGGTCGCTATACTGCTCTGTCAACAGCGGCATAAGTGCGCTGAGGTTATGCGCCGCCGTACCCTCTCTTATCATAATAAACTGACCTTTTCTCAGCTTTTCGAGTGCGTTTTCAAAAGTGGAACATTCGTGATCGGAATACACACCTGCCGCAATGTAAGCGTTTAGGTCGTTTCCCGAAAGTTCGGGAGCATGTCCGTCAATTTTCTTGTGGTGCGCCTGCGATGCAATTATTTTAGATACCACATCGCCGTCGCCGTTTATCACTCCCACATAGTTCATCATCTCGGCAAGTCCGAGAACTTTTTTATGCTCAAAATACGAATCAATATCTTTGTAGCCAAGCCCTGCACCGCTTTCGTCAAAGGCGGTGGCAGGCACGCAAGACGGCAACATAAAATAAACATCAACAGGCAGATTTTGAGTGCTCTCTATCATATAATCAATGCCGTTAAGTCCCATAACATTTGCTATTTCGTGTGGGTCAGTAATAACCGTTGTAGTGCCATGAGAAATAACAGCCTTTGCAAATTCACTCGGAGTTACCATTGCACTTTCAAGGTGAATATGCGCATCAATAAATCCCGGAAGTACAATTTTTCCGTTCACATCAATTTCTTTTTCTCCCTCGTATTCGCCTATGCCTGCTATAAGACCGTTTGCAACGGCAATATCACCCTGCAAAAACTCATTTGAAAATACATTAAGATATGTTGCGTTTTTAATTACAAGGTCAGCCTTTTCTCTGCCTGCGGCAACCTCAATAATTCTTTGCTTAACCTTTAATCTTCTGTTTATTTTTTCCTCATAAGTTTCTTTCATAAAAGCACCACCTTTTAAATTTATAATAATTATTTACAGATAATTATATCATATTTATTTTATAATAAAAGCTATTTGAACTATTATTTAAGTATTTATTTCAAGAATTATATTTAAAAAAGCAAAATAATCTCATATCCTTGAAAATTTCAAAATCTGGGTTATAATAGTAGTTATGCAAATGTCAAAATAAAAAAATGTGTGGGGATTATTGATGGAAAAAGATAGATCCGAGCGACTGTCTTACATAGATGTAGCAAGAGGATTTGTGATTATTTTAATGCTTATCGGTCACGCAAACGCACCTGTCCCGCTTGTTAAAGCAATTTTCGGATTTCATATGCCGTTCTTTTTTATATTGTCGGGATTTCTGTATAACAAAGAAAAGTGGAGCAAGCTCGGTTTTAAAAATCTTATAGTTACAAAATTCAAATCGTACATTGTGCCGTATTTTATTCTTGCGTTTTTCAATCTGCTTATAAACATTCCGCTTGAACAGATAAGGGGACTTAGCGGGCAAGAGTTGTTTAACTCTACAATTAATCATCTGCAATGGATATTTTACTCGTGGGGTTCTATTGACAAAATGCCGAACTGCACACCACTATGGTTTTTGCCCTGTATGTTCATCTGCTGTATTTGCTTTTATTTACTCAATAAAATTAAAAGTGCAGGAATACAAACCGCAATCTGTTTATTATCCGTAATATTAGACTACATTTTATATCTTACGGTAAAAATTCAACTGCCTTGGCACATTAACATTGCGCTTATCGGTACGGTATTTATGTTCATAGGCTTAAAAATAAAAGAAAACAACACGCTTGAAAAAATTAATCATGGCATTTCGTTTGTTGTTTCTATGGTTGCCCTCGGCGCATTTTGCATAATAACTAACCCGAGAGTTGACCTCTGCAACAACACCTTAAACAACACTTTCCTTACATTTTTGGGGTCAATTACAGTTTCCTCTGCAATACTCTTTATCTGCTACAAATATGTGAATAATTTTAAATTTTTATCTTTTTTAGGTAAGAACACCATAATTATTATGGCTTTAAATTACGCAGTAAACAGTTATTCAAACCAAATTTGGAGCAGTATTCCTGTATTGCAAAACATAAGCTACTGCTGGTGGATTATGACAATAGTTGACATTCTCGCCTGCTCGGGTTTTATACTTCTTTGGTGCAAGCTAAAGAAATTTTTTCCGGTACTCAAACATCTTCATATATAAAAAGCAGCTCCCGACACCGCATTAATCAGCAGTGCCGGGAGTAATTTTATACAATTAAATCGCCAAATTTTCTGTGTATTGCACAAAGCTCTCTGCCCATTACACAAACACAGTTCTTCCATAGTATAGTCAATTTTACCATTTAGCTAAACTTTTACCATTGAAAAAATTGTTGCTGAAAATACATTGTGCAATTAAAAGTTTTATTGTATTCTTATAGCACAACAAAGCTGCTATGCCGGCAAAGCGGTGCGTTGAATAATTTTTTCAAGGTGATTTTTATGCCAGATATGTTTAAAATTTTATGTGTGTCAAAATATGAAATTCCTGCGTTGTTATCAAAATTTGAAGCAGAACTTTATAAAGAGCTGGAAACAAACCTTTTCCCTTACAATGAAAATGCAAATGATAAAATTGTTTCGTTTAAATACAAAGGTATTAATACCCATGACAGCTTATACTTTATTCGAGATTTTAGTGAGCCATGTGCAACAGTAACATGGAAAGAAACCGGCAATGTGGTAGATGACTTTACCCTTTGTGTAGTTTTCAACGCATATACAAGTCAGCTTAACTGGTGTTCTGATTATACAGAATATTCTGCTGAATCCGCTGAAGATTTTACATCTTTCAAACGAGTAGAGCAGGCAGATATTATTGCAGAGCACTTTGATGAAAAAACTTTTTCTGATTATATCAGGGCTATTCCTTATGATGAGGATGAGCAAATGGCTTGGCTTCCGGTTGTGTTCAGGTTTGGTAACGATGAGCTTATTGAACAGGCTATAAACTTTATTTTTGATAATGAGGAATTGATTTTCCATGGCTTTACAAAAGAAGAATTTGTGGGTGCTTTGCTTTCTCTCAGCGACAGTGACTACGCCGCATTAACACGAGAAGCTATGCTCTACAGCCTTGACAAAGACTGTGATGATTACGAAATTCATAAAAAGTCTGACGATACAGACATTTACAGCTCGCTCGACTATGATGACATCGACTTCGGGGAAATACTGTCATTTGACTAACAAATTCCGCACCGAAAAAGTATTGAAAATAGCTTGAAACAATATTTTTGCATTGCAAATAAAAAAATTGCAACCGTTATTTTCCGAGTTGAAATCTATGTGCATTTTGCAAAGTTTTTGTCGCAAAAAGTCTTTGTATTTTTTAGAATTGTATGATTTACTTTTTTACTCTGTTGTGCTATAATTCATACGAATTTAAAGCTATTATAGCTTATTTTTATTTTTTACGATAATTTTTAACAAAGGTGGTTGAACATTTGTGGCAGAGTCAAAATCAATAAGAAATCTTACGCAGGGAAAAATATTCAGTCAGATTTTGCTTTTTGCTATTCCTGTAATAATCGGAAACCTTTTGCAGGAATTATACAATGTAGTTGATACTCTCATAGTAGGTCAAACTCTTGGAGAAATAAAATTAGCGGCGGTCGGCTCTACAAGCTCGTTAAACTTTTTTGCACTTGGATTTTTTATAGGACTGTCGGCAGGCTGTTCGGTAATAACCTCTCAGCACTTTGGCGCAGGAAATATAGAACGGGTAAAGAAAAGTGTTGCCGCACACATACTCATCGGTGTAGTGTCCTCGGTTGTACTCACCGCTGCGTTTGTTTTTTTGGTAAATCCGTTTCTTACAATGCTCGGCACAACAAAAGAAACCTTTGACTACGCAAGCCAATACCTCACTATAATTTACCTTGGCATACCTGCAACAATGCTCTACAATCTTACCGCATCACTTCTCCGCTCGGTGGGCGACAGCAAAACTCCGCTGTATCTGCTGTTATTTTCTTCTGTACTCAATGTAGGACTTGACCTGCTGTTTATAGTAGTATTCAAGTGGGATGTATCGGGTGCGGCAATAGCAACGGTTATTTCTCAGCTTATTTCCGCCGTACTCTGCTGCATTTATATATACTTCAAGGTTAAAATGCTTTTGCCTACAAAAGATAGCTTTAAAGATATAAAAAGAATGATTACAGACGAGCTTAGGGTAGGCTGTCCTATGGGACTTCAAAATTCCGTTATCTCAATAGGAATGATGGTTTTGCAGTATTTTGTAAATCAGTTCGGCTCTTATGCGGTTGCGGCTTACACCATTGGCAACAGAGTACAGCTGCTTATTCAAAATCCTATGAACTCTATGAGTACGGTAATTGCCACCTTTGCAGGGCAAAATGAGGGCGCAGGCAAGTATGGCAGAATCAAAAAAGGCGTTAATAACTGCCTTATGCTTTGTATTGCCTACTCAATAATTGTGGGCGCAATTTCAATGCTTTTTGCCACACAAATTACTGGAATATTCACAAGCGGCAGCTCTCAGCAAACAATAGATTACTCCGTACAATTCATATTCTGGAACTGTCCGTTTGAGTGGTCGCTCGGTATGCTGTTCATTTATCGTGGCACAATACAGGGACTTAAAAACGGCATTATTCCAATGATTGGCTCACTGATTGAGGTTGCCATGAGAATATGCACACCTGTTCTTTTCAGCTCAATAATCGGCTATGCGTCAATATGCGTTGCAGGCCCTGCCGCATGGACTGCAAGTATGCTGCTTATGCTTGTTGTGTATTATGTAAAAATGAAAGGCTTTGCGAAGGAAAAATCACTTGCATAAAATTAAGGGAACTTTTCAACCGAGAAGTTCCCTTATGTTTTACAGTTATTTATTATTTTGATAATTATTTATTGTTAAGGAAAACATTTTTGACACGGGTCATATCCTCTGCTTATTACTTCATCACGAGTGCCTGTAAATTCCTCTTTATTGGAATCTTTCATTCTTTTTACTGCCGAGCAATCAGGATAGTGGAATTTTTTAGTATTGGTATTCAGTATATATGTATGTGTGTCTGTATTCTCGTTTTTCGGAGATTCTTCAGGTTCTTCATAGTGACTTTCGGCTTTTGACTCTGCTCTGGACTCAACTTTGAATTCAATTATTGGTTCTTCCTTGGTTGTCGGTACTGTATATTCACTTTCACCCGTTTTATAATCTATTTTTATATCGGGCTGAACATTATAGCAGTACACACAAAAAGTAATACTGTCGCCGTTATCTTCAACAGACTTTGCCTCCATTAATACGCCTCTTGCAACAAGTTCATCATCCTTAAATATCGGTGTAACCCTGTATAATGTATGGTTATCGGTTTCTTTTACATAATCGGCAACCATATTTTCAAAAGGCAGCATACCCTCAACATTTAGGTAACGGGTACCGGTAATGAGGTTCTTTTCGTTTGCGTTTTCGCCCGTCAGCTGATAGCCGATAAGATGACAGCGATTATACAAATAGTTTCCGTCAACACAATCATACTTTACCGTCTGCCATCCTGACGGTTTTACCGAACCTATTGAACCCCTCTCCTCGGTTGGCATAATATCTTTTCCCACACAGGCATATGCCATTCCGCATCTGCCTAATGTATCCAAATCACTGTAGTACTCAAATGGCGATGTTGTATATTCGTCATCACTGAAATACGGTTCATTGTCATTTATTTCCACATAGGGATTGCCAGAATATTCAGGTATTGACGAAAGGTCAAATTTCGGAGTCTGCAGTTTCGTAGGATTTACAGTCGCTTTTTGTTGTGATTTATCTTCACTTTGTTGAGTATAGCTTTCTTTTGTTTCCGATGATGTATCTAAAACTGTGGATACACAGCCTCCAAATACAGACAGTGCTATTGCTCCTGCCAACAATAAAATACTTTTCCTTTTCATAGTCATTTCCTTTCTGTTTTATAAATTAATATTTTTTAAATATTCCTCGGTTATTTCAGGGTGTGAAAAGCCTTTGAAATCCGAACTTGAAACAAGCGTAAAATCTTTTAAATCGTATGCAAACTTTACATCTGACGGGTATCTTCTGTTCCAATGAAAAATAATTAATTCAGAACATCTTTCTAAATTATCCGGTAAAATATCTTCAATAAAAAAATAATCGTTATTTTCAATTTTCACTAAATCAGATATATCATAAACTGTCATCAACCGAGTATTTCTCAATTCTTTATCTACAAATAATTCTTTTGAATATTCGCTTACCCATAAATTTTTGTTTTGAGTCATTTCAATAATTTTAGAAATCAAAATTTTGTCTGACGAAACGCGCCTTTTGTTAAACATAATTCCGTTGCAATCTTCAAGACATACTGCTATGTGCATAAATTTCACCTCTTTATCTTTATTATACAATAAACAAATTTGTTAGCCAATATGTATATTAAATTTTCTCAAATATTTATACCAAATGATTGACATTAAAAAGCTTTAAATATAAAATTATTAACGGTGATTTTATGATTACGGAAACAGAACGATTATTTCTTCGTGAGCTAACAAAAGATGATTTCAGTGCACTATATTCTGTTTTGGCAGATTCGGATATAACGCAACACTATCCATATACATTTGATAAAGCAAGAGTAATGAATTGGATTGACAAAAGCATTGAGCGATACAATATTTTCGGCTTTGGCTTGTGGGCAGTTTGCTTAAAAGATAACGGCGAAATGATTGGCGACTGCGGAATTACAATGCAAATGATTAATAATCAAATAAAGCCTGAAATCGGGTATCATTTAAGAAAGGATATGCAGCATAAGGGCTATGCTAAAGAGGCAAGCCTTGCAGTGAGGGATTGGGCATTTACAAACACACCATTCAATACAGTTTTTTCTTATATGAAAAAAGATAACATTCCCTCCGCCGCTGTCGCTGTGTCATACGGTTGTAAAAAACTTGATGAATTTATTGACAGTGAAAATGAAACAACTGTTGTGTACGTAATCACAAGGACAGAGTGGGAGAAAATTAAAATATAATTTTACACAAAAATTAACTTGATGTATATTGAAAAACATTTTATATGCTGATATAATAAAATTGTAAATTGTTGACTAAGCCTTGGCTTTTTCATAAATATTTTTATAAGGAGATTAGTGTTTGACAAAGACTAATACAACGGTAATAGTAGCATAATCGGGAGGTTTGCTGCCTTTACCGACAAACCTCCCAAAAGGTTTTTGATTTTACTTTTTGGAGGATTATGCTCTATGAATAGAGAAAACAAGAAAAAATCATATAAAAAAGGTTATTATAAATCACACGCCTGCAATGAAAGTTTTACCTGCAAGGTATGCGGCAGACTTGTTGTGCCAAACGGTGCAGGAAGTGACCACCGCAACCACTGCCCTTACTGTCTTACGAGTATGCACCTTGATATTGAACCGGGTGATCGTGAGGCTGACTGCGGAGGAGCAATGGAACCCGTTGCAGTATGGGTGCGCAAAAACGGCGAATGGGCAATTATTCACCGCTGTAAAATCTGCGGAGCATTAAGTTCAAACAGAATTGCCGCTGATGATAATCCCATGAAACTTATGTCCATTGCAATGAAACCCGTATCATCTCCCCCGTTTCCGCTTGAAAAAATTGAGGAAATGACAAAACTTATGGGCGGTGACGGCGAGCTTAAATGGTAATAATCTGACTGCAAATCAAAAGGACTCCTTGTCGGTTGGTGAGGAGTCTGATATTATTTTTAAACATTTACATATTAAATTATTTTTAGAAAACAATAACACAAGGAGGTTTATATATGTGTACTGCCGCAACATACAAAACAAAGGATTTTTATTTTGGACGAACTCTTGACTATGAATTTTCGTACGGTGACGAAATAACCGTTACTCCGAGAAACTATGCCTTTGATTTTCGCCACACAAGCGCTTGCACCTCTCACTATGCTATAATCGGAATGGCACATATTGTGGGAAATTATCCCCTTTACTATGATGCAATCAACGAAAAAGGCCTTGGAATGGCAGGACTTAACTTTGTGGGAAAAGCCGTTTACGCAAAGCCTGTAAGCGGAAAGGAAAATATTGCTCAGTTTGAATTTATACCATACATTTTAGGCAAATGTGCAAATATTAACGAGGCAAAAAACTTGCTTGCAAGCATAAATCTTACAGATACACCGTTCAGCGAAAAACTCCCGACCGCTCAACTTCATTGGATAATTGCCGATGAGAACGGCTGCATTACAGTGGAATCTATGGCAGACGGACTGCATATTTACGATAATCCGGTTGGCGTGCTTACAAACAATCCGCCGTTTGAAACACAAATGTTTATGCTCAATAATTATATGTCACTTTCTCCCAAACAGCCGCAAAACGCCTTTGCAAACGGGCTTGCGCTTAACTCGTACAGCCGAGGAATGGGCGCACTCGGACTTCCGGGTGACCTCTCCTCTGCCTCACGCTTTGCACGAGTTGCGTTTACAAAAATGAATTCAATTTCTGCCGACAGTGAAAACGAAAGTGTAAGTCAGTTTTTCCATATTCTCGGCTCGGTAGACCAACAGCGAGGCTGTTGCGAAGTGAGCGAGGGCAAGTATGAAATTACGATTTATACCTCTTGCTGTAACACAACAAAGGGAATTTACTACTACACAACCTATAATAATCATCAGATTTCCGCCGTTGATATGCGCAAAGAAAATCTCGACAGCACCGAGCTTATGCGCTATCCGCTGATTGAAGAACAGCAAATTAATTTTCAAAACTAAAGCAACAGACCGACACAACAAAAGTGTCGGTCTGTATTTTATTCTGCGTTTTTGAGCGCCTCTTCCATTGGAATTTTTTTGATTTTTCTAAACTGCAAAGCGCCTACAACCGCATATGCGAGTATTCCGAAAACGAGCATTTTTACATAAACCATAGGTTCTATGTAGAATGAAAGCCAACCCGAAAAACTGCTTATCAATTCACTGTATATTATCTTCATCAATAAATATGAAATTGGCAGGCTGATTATTACCGAAAAAATTGCTACAATAGCTGTTGAAATAATGTAAAGCCTTGTAATTTCACCGTTCTGATAGCCGAGTATCTTTACTATTGATACCGAATTTGCATTCTTTTCTATTATGATTTTAGAAAGCAAATATACAAGCAGCATATAGAGAAGTATTGCAAATGCCGAAACCATTGGGAACATTCCACCCATTGAATCGGTCAGTTGGTCAGAGATTACTGTCAAATCCTTTTGAGTAATCTTGCTTGCAATCAGCTTATCGTCAATGTCTGTTATTTCTTTATTTGAAAAATATCCGCTGAAATAATCTTCTGACTTATCAAACTCGGTTCTGAAATTTTCTATATCCATAAATACCGCCAATGACGCAGGATATTTATATGTACCGCTAATTGTAAGGCGATAGGTTTTGTCATCATACTTTGTCTTTAGGTCAAGATTATCTCCAACCTTTAAGCCGAATTTTTCCAAAATACCCTCAGATACATAAACCGAGTTTCTGTCTATAAATCCTGCTTTTACATAGTCCGACTCCTTATCCACACCATATACCGTAATTTCATCGGATTTTTCGGAATTTTTAAAATTGGTTTCAAGCGTAGTTACCGCATATTTTTCTGCACCCTTAGTATCGGTTTCAACGGGCATTTTCAATATATACTGATAATCGCAAATCATATTGTCGATTACCTCTGTCTTATAATTATCAAGCAACGGCGGCAACATAAGACTGAACATAAGAATTAGGTTTGAAAAAAGTATACCTACAAACAAAACAATGTAGCTTGACTTGTTTTGAAAAATAACACGAAGTCTGAACCTTGTCATAAACTTAAAGTTAGGTAACTTGGCAACCTTTTTCTTTTCCTTTTTGCTGAGGTCACGACGCAAAAATTTAAGCGGTGAAAGCGCCAGCTTTTTGCTGAGAATAAATATATTGACTATCACCATAATAATGCAAGGCACAACGGTTGTTATTACAAACGCATAACCGTTCCACAATGTAACATACGGACCGAGGCTGTAACTTTCGTAATAAATATTGGCAACAATATCCTTAAGCACAGTATAGCCGAGCACATTACCGAGTATTGCACCCACGATTGTAACCACAACAGGGAGCAAAAGATAGTGCCTTAAAAGCTCGCCCTTGGTATAACCCGACGCCCTCAGTGTTCCGATAACGGCTGATTCCTTTTCAATGGTATTTGAAGTAGTGACTGCAAATACAAATGCCATAATTGCAATTACAATGTATAAAAGGGTTATCATCATTGAGGTATCAGAACCAATGTCATCGCCCGAAAAATGTATAGCCTGATTGTCAAGCTCGGATACAAAGTTATTCATCACAGCATTTTTAGCAATTAATTCTTTTAGGTCGGTGTTTTTATCGTGCTTTTGCTGTTCGGTAAGTGAGCTGTCGTTGAAAGTATATGAATAGCAGTAATGTAAATGCTTATCCGATATTTTGTCAAAGGCATTGTCGGTAACCACAGCAACGGTAAAATTCTGCGCATCAAACATCATATCGGTATTATTTTTAAATAATGCCGTATAATCGGGAAAAGCAACATAACCGCTCACCTTGTACTGCCTGCCGTCAAGCTCTGCCTTGTCGCCGATATTAATATTGTTGTTCTCGCCAAAAAGTCTGTCAATCGCAATTTCATCGTCCTGTTTCGGGAACTCGCCCTCAAAAAGCTCGATTTTATCTACATCATTTCTGTTCTTATAAATTCTGTATGCAGCGTTTTTATAGCTTTCTTCCTTGTAAAAATTCTCGTACAATTTAATGTCCTGATTTTCGAGCTTAGTATTCAGTTCATCGGTCATTTTATCATCGAGTACAAAGTAGCCGTCCTCAATGTTATTTTTATCAAAGCTCTCGTCAAAAGCGGTTTTCATACTTGAACCTGCAACAAGAAAACCCGATACAAATCCTATTGTAGCCACCAAAAATATGAAAATAACAATATACTTTCCTATGTCGCTTTTAAGCTCTCGTGGCAATCGCCTGTTAAGCGGATTTTTCATAAATTCATCTCCTTACCAATCAAGATCTTCGGCTTTTACCTTTTCGCTGTTCTCGTATTCCTTACGAATGTTTCCATCTCGCAGTTTAATAACCTTGTCTGCCATCAGCTTGATAGCGTCATTATGAGTTACAATAATTACTGTATTTCCGTACTTTTGATTTATAGTTTCAATCAGCTTTAATATGTCCTTTGAAGTCTTGTAGTCAAGTGCGCCCGTTGGTTCATCACAAAGTAAAATATCGGGATTTTTTACAATAGCTCTGCCGATTGAGGTTCTCTGCTGCTGACCGCCCGAAAGCTGACTCGGCACTTTGTCCTTATGCTCCCACAATCCGAGTGTGTGCAAAAGCTCATCGGTATTGAGTGGATTTTTGCTCAAATATGCGCCAACCTCTATATTTTCTTTAACAGTCAAATTCGGAATCAGATTGTAAAATTGAAATACATATCCGAGGTGGTTTCTGCGGTAAAGCGAAAGCTGTTTTTCGCCCATATCTTCAATTCTGCTGCCGTCAATAGAAATACTTCCGCCGTCTGCTTTTTCAATACCGCCAATAATATTCAAAAGCGTAGATTTACCCGAGCCTGACGGGCCAAGTAAAACGCATATCTTGCCCTTTTCAACACCCGTAGTAATACCTTTGAGTACCTTTGTGCGGTTATCCCCTGTTCCGTAGTATTTTTCTATACCCTTAATTTCAAGAAACATACTTTACCTCCTGTTATTATATGAATATATGTTTATCTGTTCATATGTTCGTTAATGATAATTTATCACAAAAAATCAAATATTGTCAAGTAAAAATAATTAATAAAAACTTTAACATATCAATTTAGTTAGTTTTAGCTAACTCTTGCGTTTAAAAATATCTGCCATGTATGGAATTTGCCGACATAGCAGATAAAAATTATACTTTTTCAACTTTCATAGGAATATATCCTGCTTTGATTACAACATCACGCAGAACTTTTTCTTCAACTGCCTGCTTTGCTCTTACAAAAGCAGAATTTTCCGACAGCTTAACCTTTGCAAGGTAATTTTCATCTGAATTAAAAGCGTTTTCAACACGCATTGCACAATTCTTGCAAGTCATACCGTCAATAACGATTTTATATTCATAATTGAAATTTTTTGCATTGCTGTCCTTTGGCTTAACCTTTTTTACACTGTCGCCGCCTGCGCCACAGCAACCGCTTTTAAGGTTTTTTATGTATTTTAAAACACCAAACACACAAATAACAGCGATAATTGCACAAACAATAATTGTAGAAATAATAGTATCCATAGTAATCCACCCTTATAGTTAGTTTTTGCTAACCTTAGTATATCACTCTCTTTTTACCTTGTCAAATAAAAAATTGTGCTGATTTTGCGGTAATTTTGTATATTATAAATGTTTGGGGATTTTGAGGAATTGTGGTTAAAAACAGAGTTTAATAAATCTAAAATTTAGGTCAACCCTTTTTAAAGGGTTGCGGGTTTGGGCAGAGCCCATTAAATAATTAAAACGGACTAATTTTCAATAAAAATAAACTGTTAAATTTATATCATAGAATAACTAAACCTTAGACTAATCAATACTTTAGTAAGAAACAAAAGCTAAGACCAATGAGTGGCAGAGAGTGAGAAAGTTACACTTGAAAGGTCTTAGAGAAAAGATATTCTAAAGGATGAAAAAGCTTATATGCGTATCTGATTTGCCCTTGAAAGTGGAAAATTAGTAGTTTAGTAGCGTGGCTTTTCTTTTGTTGCTGTCGCATTTGGCTTTCGCCGTTGTGTTCAAACCGCCAAACGGCAAGCCGTTTGGCTATCAAAAGTTTGCGATAGCATAAAGCATTTGTGGGCGTTGCCCACACCCACAAACTTTGAAAAGGTTGACCAAACTTTTATAATTGCTTGATAAAGCAATTTTCTAAACCATAATTTATTCCAATTTTTCAATAAAAATCCAAAAGCAATCCCTCCGAAAATATCGGAGGGACTACTGCGTGACTATCAAAAATTATATTAATTTCTAATTACCAAGTTCCGACATTATAGCCTGTACCTGTCTTTGTTGTTTTAGCATAGTAATCGGTGTCTTTTGAACCTGTGTTAATATCAACTGTCTGTGAAGAACCGTTAGTAAAGATTACGCTGTCGCAAGAAGACGGAACAGTCAATGTATAAACTGCCTGACCGTAGTCATTATTCTCTACAAAATTCATTTTTGTACCCGGCCAAGCAACTTCACCCTGACTGTCGCTTGTCCAATAATAACAGTAAATTGTACCGTCCCAGTTAAGTGAGTTTGTAAATGTTACTGTGTATGTACCGCTTGGAGTTGTTGTAGGCTCTGTTGTCGGTTCTGCAGTTGTAGGCTGTGTTGTCGGTGCCGCTGTACTTGCTTGTGTTGTTGGCTGTGTAGGCTGTACAATATACTTATACTGACCTACTAAACTGCCGTCTGCAATATTATAAACCAAGTACATCTGAACAAGTGTAGCGTCAATTACATCAACACTGCCATCATCATTTGCATCTGCCGCAATAAGCTGTTTATCTGTCAATGTTGACTGTTCACTGATAAATAACTGTATAACAGATACATCATTGATTGAAATTCTGCCGTCCATATCTACATCGCCAATCCAAATTTTCTCGGCAGGAGTTGTAGGCTGTACTGTTGGTGCAACTGTCTGAGTAGGAGCAACAGTAGCTGTTGTCGGCTGAGTTGTTGGTTTTGCGGTTGTTGGCTGAGTTGTAGGAGCTGCTGTTGTAGGAACTTCACCTGAATCGTAAAGATATACAACATTGATTACGCCTGCGAAATAATTGCCTGTTGCATTTAAAGGAGTAATTACATTTTTACCTGCAACTGCAGAAGTTGTGTATGTGTCGCTTGAAGTAACCTTTGTTTTCTCGCTTACAACATCAAAGGCAATCTTTTTGCCTGTTGCAATATCAATATGGCTTGTAATTACTGTACCGGTAAATGTGATAGCACCGTTGTTTACCCACACTTCGCCCGATGCAGGATAACCGCTTGCGCCCTGGCCCGGCTCCTGAGCTGTATTTGAAGTTGGGTGGAACATTACATAGCAAGCTGATGCAGGAACTGTACATTTGTACCAACCGTCGTCCTCGCTTGTCATTACTGTAGCGGTATTCCATTCGCCTGTCGGATTTTTGCCGTCGTCTGTATATGAATAGCAACGAACATCTGACCAGCTTGACGGCTTTTTGTAGTGAACTACTGTGCTTGTAGAATTAAGCTTTTTGTACTTATATGTAATAGTTGTGTCAGTACCCGAGAAAGTACCGCTTGTGTTTGCAGGGAAACTATCTGTATCAAGCTGATAACCCTGAATTGTTGCAGGACTTACAGAGTATTCATCTCCGCTTCTCATTTTGTTCTTAACAGAGTCTTTAACCTTTGTGCCGTTTGCATTTACATAGTTTACTGTAAGGTAACCTGAGGAAATACCTGAAGATTTGTATGTAAATGTTACAGTGTATGTCTTGCCGCTTTCAACTTTACCTGTTGTTGTGCCTGTTGTATTAACAAGATTATAGTCATAAAGAAGTGTTGTATCAGGTAAAGCACGGTATGTTGTACCTGTCTTATAAGTAGCTGATGTACTCTTTAAAACATTACCGTTTTCATCAACATGGTTTACCTTAAGTGTACCGTATGTAGGCTCTGCATTCTGAAGATTACCGAATGTAGATGACTGAACAAGTACGCAAGTACTTCTTGCAGGGATAGAATATGATTTGCCCGAAACTGTGCCAAGACTTTCAAGTCCTGCCTTTGTGCCGTTTGCAACAACTGTCCAGCCGCTGCCGTCAAGATCGATTGTGCAAGCCTGCGTACCGCTGTTTACGAGTACGCAAACCTTGCCCCACTCGCCGGCTGTGTTATTGGAATATGTATAAGCAACAACATAGCCGTATGATGACTGGAATGTAGGAGTTGAGAAGTTACCTCCCTTGAGCGGTGAGTAATTCTCTCTGATTTTAAGAAGGCCCTTATAATAATCGGCTGTTTCAGAATATGTCTTTAAACGAGTCCAATCAATGGCATTGATTGAATCGGCTGATTTATAACTGTTGTGGTCGCCCTGCTTTGTACGGCAGAATTCCGAACCCGCTGTCATAAATACTATGCCCTGTGAAGTCATGAGAAGTCCCATTGTGGCTTTCATCTGATCTGTAAGCGAAGAGGAAGTAGAGTTCCAATCCTTACTGCCGTTACTAAGCACCATCTTATCCCACATAATAAGGTTATCGTGGGCATCGGCATAAGCAATTGTCTGTGAAGGAGCTTTTGCACCGAAGCACTGCCCCTTTACACCGTTTACAACTGTGTAAGTTTTACCATTATTACCCTGAATAAAACCGGTTGATGCATCGTTTGTACCACCCTTAATAGCATCACGGTATGAGTCGCAGAACATACCTACTCTTGCATCAAGCTGAGAAGCTTTGCTCTGAAAACAACCGTCGCTGATTGCGGATGAACCGCCTGTCCAAGGCTCACCGTACATAAGAATCTTCTTACCCGAACCGTCCGAATAAAGGTTATCAAGACTTGAACGAATCTGATTCATAGTAGTAATGTCGTGAAGTCCCATAAGGTCAAAACGGAAACCGTCAATGTGGTACTCGCTTGCCCAATAGAGAATTGAGTCGATCATATACTTTCTGTACATAAGTTTATCGGATGCAGTTTCGTTACCGCAGCCCGAACCGTTTGAATAAACGCTTGAACTTGTTTTTCTGTAATAGTAGTTAGGAACTGTATCTGTAAAACATGAACCCTCTGTTACATATGTATGGTTGTAAACAACATCCATTACAACAGAAATACCTCTGTCATGAAGTGCCTGAATCATCTGCTTAAATTCAGTGATTCTAACATTACCGTCATATGGGTTAGAAGAATATGAGCCCTCGGGAACATTGTAGTTTACAGGGTCATAACCCCAGTTTCTGTTTGTTGCCGAACCTGTAATTGTTTCGTCAACAGAGCCGTAATCATATACAGGCATAAGCTGAACACAGTTAATGCCTGATTTTACAAGGTAATCGGCGCAAGTAGATACAGCGTTTGCACTTGTGTCTGAGCTGATTTTTGTGCCGCCCTCTGTGAAAGCAAGGTATTTACCTTTATTGTCATCACTGACGCCCGAAGTGTCCGAAATTGAGAAGTCACGAACATGAACCTCCCATACCACTGCCTCCTGAGCATTGTTGAAAAGCACATGGTTATCGCTGTCCCAACCGTCAGGGTCTGTTGAATCAAGGTCAACAACCATTGAACGGTTACCGTTTACACCCGTTGCCTTTGAGTAAACATCCTGTGTTTCGTTTGTTGTACCGTTTACGGTAACAAGATAAGTATAGTATGTGTTCTTAAGGTCACCGTTTACAGTAACCGACCACACACCTGTTGAACTGTTCTTTTTAAGGTTATAAGTGCCGAGAACAGCTGCACCTGATTCAGAATCGGAACCTGTTGCATAGAGTTTAACCTTTACAGCAGATGCCTCCGGTGACCATACCTTAAACTCTGTTGAGCTTTTGCTGTAGTTTGCACCGAGATTCTGTTCGTTGTAAGCATTGCTTGCATAATTTTCAAGATAACTTGCGTTGTAGTAATTACCGGCTGAAACCGACTCGGCATCTGTGGTTACCGCAGTAGCGGATAACGATGTCATACCAAAGAGCATTGTAGCGCTAAGTAAAACTGCAAGCGTCCTTTTTAAAAACATTTCTTTCTCTCCTTTTTTCAATTTACTTTATGTATCAGTAATTAGATTTTAGCAAATTTTGCAAAGTTTTAATTTCTTTTACAGAAAATAAATAAGCACATTAAACCAAAGTTTTACTGTGCTTATTGTGTATAATTAACAAAATTGTTTTCTGTCCAAAAAATCAGTCAAAATCAGTAATAAGCTGCATATCAGCCGAAAACACAGATTTAACGGAAATAAGTATTTTCTTGTTCTATACGCAAGAAATATCATTGCATTTAACACGGCACAGCAACAATAAATACAGAACTGATTTTATTATATATGACAGCGTTCACAAAGTCAACACATTCCAAACATTTGTTCCGAATATTATTTATGTAATTAACAAATTTGTATAGCATTTTAACTATAATAATCGTCAATGATATTTTTTGTGGTGACAAATCTATACTTTTTTGTTTATTTCTGTATCTGAAAAATGACAAAAAATTTACAATAAATCTACATAAAAAACAAAATTGTATTTTGTTTAAATATACAAAGATAAATATATACCCATACTTTTGTGCGTATTTGCCTTGACTTTTATCGTAAAACGATGTATTATCTTGCTTAAGGGTGATTGGTATTCACAAAGAAAGGTTACTTTTATTTTATGTTACTGTTCAGAATTAATACTTATTCTAACAATGCTAATATTTCCTACGGTATTGATGTAATTGACAAAGAGCAAACTGTCAGACAATATGCCAATCTGTCCGATAATGCGGAAGAGATAAAGAAACTTGTTATTCTTTGCAATTCTCTTGATATTGAGGAATGTCACATTGACGATATAGTAGAAGATTTTTTAACTGATTTCAAAACATATTAATATAGCTATTTTCTTGCAGATGTGCTATACTTATATCATAAATTATTAGGGTGATATCAGTGATATGCAATTTATGTCCAAGAAAATGCAATGCACAAAGAAGTGAATCAAGCGGCGGCGGCTTTTGCCGAATGGGAACAAATCCCGTAATAGCAAGAGTTGCACCACATTTTGGCGAAGAGCCCTGCATAAGCGGAGCAAACGGAAGTGGTACAATTTTTTTCAGCGGTTGTACTCTCGGTTGTGTTTACTGCCAGAACTATGAGATTTCGTCTTTGCACAAAGGCAGAGAGGTTACGCCGCAACAGCTCGCCGACTGCTACAAAAGACTTGAAGAGCAAAATGTTCATAACATAAACCTTGTTACAGCCGACCATTTTGCACCCGCCGTTGTAAAGAGCTTTGAAATTTACAAGCCAAAAATTCCCATTGTGTATAATTGCAGCGGTTACACAAGTCCGAAAATTCTAAATATGCTTGACGGTATAGTAGACATCTATCTGCCCGATTTTAAGTACAGCAGCAACGAGCTTGCGCTCAAATACTCGCTTGCACCAAACTATGTAGAAACCGCAACCGTAGCAATTAAAGAAATGCTGTTTCAGGTTGGGTTTCCACAGTTTGATGACCGACAGATGATGCAAAAAGGCATTATCGTAAGGCATCTTATTCTGCCGTCACACACAAAAAACAGTATGGGCGTTCTTGATATACTCAAGAAAAACTACGGCAATCAAATACTCGTCAGCCTTATGGGGCAGTACATACCTATGGGCAATGCTAATAAATATGAAAAAATAAACCGAAAAATCACAAAACGAGAGTATCAAAAGGTTAAGGACTACTATATGATGCTCGGCTTTGACGGCTTTACCCAAGAGCTTGACTCAGCCGACTGTAAATATGTTCCCGACTGGGATTTTTAATATTGTGTAAGAATCAAATTTATTGATTAATATCGACATTCATAATATAAATCAAATTTTTAAGCGACAGTTAGTTTATGCTGTCGCTTGTTTTTATTCGGTTAATTCTTGTTGCCATTCAATTTTATGCGTGTTATAATTAAAAAAATTACAGAGTATCAGGGAGTTATTATGGACACATTACTTACCCTTGGTTTAAACCTTGTTTCTTTAAGCCTTACGATTATAAGTACCGTTGTATTTATACAAAATTCATACAGTCAAAAGATGTCACGATATTTTACCGCCTGTCAGATTTTAATTATAAACTGGATAGTATGTCATATTTTTGACATTTTCACCACAAACCTTTCGGTAAAAATAATTCTCAGCAATATAGGCTACTTCTCTGTATGCACTATAGGAACTGTGTTTTTGATTTTTGCTTTGCATTATGTAAAAGCCGACATAACGAACAGCAAGATTTTTAAAGTAATAATATTTTTGCCAACTGCCGCTCTGTTCTTTCTTAAAATTACAGATCCGATTTTTCATCTTTTCTTTAGAAGCTATCAAAGCAACGAGGTTATTGGCGGCAACGGATTTTACATAACAGTTGCATATAATTATTTATTGCTTATAATATCCGTTTGCCTTATGGTCGGTAAAAACATAAAATATTACAAGGAAAGATTTCCGCAAATACTATTAATATCACTTTCTGCAATAATTCCTTTAGCTTTTAATTTGCTTTCCTTGCTCGATGTTTTTTCTCTCAAATATGATTTTACGCCTATATCATTTTCCATAACTTCATTGCTGATATTTTTAGCTATATATAAATATGAATTTATTACCATTCCCCCGCTTACCGTAAAATATCTTATGAGCTCAATAAACGAAGGAATAATTGTTACAAATCAAAAACATAAAATTACCTATATTAATGACGCAGTAAAAAAAGCCTTTAATCTTGATGACAGTATTTTACATAAAGATTGTATTACAGCATTTATGCGTATTGCGGAAATCACAAACAGCGATATTTCAAAATTCAGTGATTTACTGAATAAAAACTCAGGTTCATTAGATGTTTCCGTTTCGGAAAACAAATACTTTGAAATCAGCAAAATGCCCGTTTGCAACGAAAAAAGAACCGTATCCGAAATATTTGTTTTTTATGATGTAAGTACATATTATATGCTGAATAAAAAACTGTCAGAAAAAAATCAAGAACTTACAAAAGCAAATACACAGCTTGCTAAGATGAATGTAATAGAAAAACGACTTGCCGTTGAAAAAGAACAGACAAGAATTGCGCAGGAACTTCACGATTCTGTCGGTCACGGCCTTGTTTCAATTATGACCTTACTCAAGCTTTCACAAATTGATAAGAGCAGTTCAGATGAAAATATTGCAAAAGCCCTGCAAGCATCGGAATTATTGCTTAGCGATGTAAGGAATTGTGTATCGGGCATAAAAACAAACTCGCAATCAAGTGTTACACAAGGAATAAAAAATTTCATTCAAAATTACAATCCGGGCAACAATAATATTAAATTTACCGCAATAGGCAGCGAAAAGGAATGTCACCGTTTTGCCGCCGACATAATTTTAAGCGTTGTGCGTGAAGCGATTACAAACTCTGTAAGACATGGCAAAGCAAACAAAATTGAAGTAATAATTAAATTTTCAGAGAATTGTATTCGACTTTATATAATAGATAACGGCATAGGCTGTGACAAAATAATTGCCGATTACGGACTTAACGGAATGAAAGAAAAAATAGAATCAATAGCCGGAAACATTGATTTTTCGTCATTTACGGGCGGTGGCTTTTCCGTAAAGGCATATATTCCCTTGGAGGTGAATCAGCTTGATTAAGGTAATAATTGCAGATGACGATGACATTTTCAGAAACGGGTTAAAGATAATTATTGAACAGGACAAAGATATAAAAGTATGCGGTCTTGCAGGCGACGGTAATGCCGCATATAATTTGTGCAAATCGGAAAATCCCGATATTGTACTTATGGATATGCAAATGCCATATTGTGACGGCTCAGATGCTACCTTTAAAATAAAGCAGGAGTTTCCGAATATTAAAGTGCTTGTACTAACCACATTTGACGATAAAGCCACAGTAAGCAAAGCGTTGACAAGCGGTGCCGACGGGTATGTGCTGAAAGATGTTGACGAAAACAAAATTATTAATGCTATTAAAAGCACATTGCTTAATATAAATGTTTTCGGAAAATCTGTTTTTGACAACTTAAAAAACAAGCTTATAAATAATAGCGCCCCTGCGGTAAAACTTACAAACAGAGAAACCGAATTGCTTGTCAATGTGGCAAAAGGACTTAGCAACAAAGAAATTGCTAAAACTATGTTTTTATCCGAGGGTACTGTAAGAAATAATATTTCGGCACTGCTTTTAAAACTAAAACTAAGGGACAGAACTCAACTTGCTGTTTATGCAGTAAAAAATGATTATATTTAAAAATCTTAACGGCTCATTTTAAATTTATTGAAATGAGCCGTTTTATCTTAAAAACAGTGACAAATGTCATCTATCATTATATTCTTTTATATGCTATATTAATGGCATATAAAAGAAGTGTAGGTGATGTTATGAAAAAGCAAAATAAAAAATTACTGGTAGGTCTTGCTGCCATTATGCTGGTATCCTGTTGCATATTTATTTTTATCACTCAAGGTTTTTCGGGTACTCACAGATGGGGCGGTTTTCAGTACGAAAACGACAAATATTATAATAACAATACCGCTACCATAACAAAAGCATACTATCCTAAAAAACAAATGGTTATTCCCTCTACAATCTGTTTTTATAAAGTTCGGGCTTTGGGCGGTTATGTTTCAAGTCGCTCACTATGGGGTGTTGACAGAACCGGAATGTTTGAAAATGATAAAGTTGTCGAAGAAGTCATAATATCAGAAGGTATTGAAGCAATCGTTGACGGATGTTTTCATAATGCAATTGCCTTAAAAAGTTTGGAATTTCCAAGCACAATAAAAGATATATCCGTTACTGATTGCAAAAATCTGACAAGTGTAAAATTTTCAGAAAATACAGTTGAAATAGAAGATTTATCATTTCAGGATTGCTCTTCATTGGAAAAGATTACTCTCCCTGAAAATATCGCTTGCGACGGTATATCCAATTATGCTTTTTACAACTGCACATCTTTACAAGAAATAAACATACCCGATTCAGTAACCCATATCAATAATTGGACATTTTATAATTGTGTTTCGCTAAAACAAATTGATTTATCAAAAAATATTACAGAAATATCTAAATGTGCTTTTAGCAAATGCTCCGGTTTAGAAAAAATATATATTTACGAAAAATGCACCTCAATAGCAGACAATGCATTTGACGGTTGCTGCAAGTTAACCATATACGGAATAAAAGGTTCATATGCAGAACAATATGCAAACGAACACAATATACCTTTTGAAGAATTAGATACAACATATGAGCCTACAGACTAGAAAGTAGTAGTTTGTTAAAAATCAGCGGAATATAGAGGATATTGCATATTCCGCTGATATTATTTTTATAATATTTATTTTACCTAGGTGATATGATGGAGAAAATAAAAAAATATGAATTACCTATTGGAATATTGTGCGTAGTGTTAGTGATATTTATATTGTTGCAAATCTTTTCAAGTGAACATTGGTGGTTTGGGTACACATATGAAACCGATGGATATACAAATAAATCGGCAACAATTGTAAAGATAAACTACCCGTCAGAGAAAGTTGTAATTCCTTCAACAATATTTTTCCATAGAGTAAATGCTTTAGGCGGATATGTTACAGGATACAATTTGTGGGGAGCAGAAAGGAAAGGAATGTTTGAGGATAACGATATAGTAAAAGAGATTGCTGTTTCTGAAGGGATAGAGTATATATTTAACAGATGTTTTGACCATTGTATTTCATTAGAAAGCATACAACTCCCAAGTACTATAAAACAATTCTCTTTTACGAATTGTGAAAGTCTGAAAAATGTTAATTTTAATGGTGATGTAAAAGAAATTGAAAGTTTATCATTTTCAGGCTGTTCTTCATTAGAAACGCTTGTAATTCCGGATAATATTGCTGATAGTGGTATAGCATACGGTGCTTTTTCCGGTTGCACATCACTAAAAAGTATAAATATTCCCGATAATATTACTGCAATACAACGATATACATTTAGTAATTGCATATCCTTAAAACAGTTAGTTTTGTCTAAAAATATTAAGAGCATTGAATGGGGTGCTTTTGAAAATTGCACCTTGTTGGAGAAAATTATCATTTACGATAAGGTAGAATATATTGCAGATAACGCTTTTGAAGGTTGCGATAAGCTCACAATTTATGGAATAAAAGGCTCATATGCAGAACAATATGCAAATGAACACAATATACCTTTTGAAGAATTAGATACAACATATGAGCCTACAAACTAGTAAATAGCTGTACAACAGATAAATTTTATTTGACCTAAGGTGAGATATTATGAGAAAAATATTTTATGCCCTTATATGTATTCAGATATCCTTTCTGTTACTACTTTGTGGCTGTACGAGAAAAGAAACAACAAAACAAGGTTTTGAATATTATATAACAAGCGGATATAATTATACATTAAAAGATGGAAAAGCGGTACTTATTAAAAAAACGGTTAATAAAGATGATGAGATTATTAATCTACCTGATGAAATAGACGGATATCCTGTTATAGGGATAGGCAGGTATCATTATACTTTTATTTACGGAGAAACAACAAGAGGAATGTTTGAGAATAATGAAAGTATCAAAACGGTCGTATTGCCATCAAAATTGGAAATGCTAGATTCACAGGTTTTTAATTGGTCTTCAATTCAATGTATTGAGTTTCCAAATACGCTTTGCAATGTTGGGCAATTTGCATTGTCAAGCTGTGTTTACTTAACTGATGTAAAGTTTGGCGAGGGACTAAAAACAATTTCTATGGGTATGTTTTCGCATTGTACAGCACTGGGAGAGATTTCTTTGCCAAAAAGTATTGAAAAAATTGCTTCTTATGCATTTGAAGGATGCGAGTCTTTAGAAAAAATCGTGATTTATAACAATTGTGTAGAAATAGATGACACAGCTTTTGACGGTTGTGACAAACTCACAATTTGCGGAATAAAGGGTAGTTATGCAGAACAATATGCAACCGAGCATAACATACCTTTTACGGAAATAAAGGAATAATTAAAACAATGGATAAGGAAATAATTAAAGATAACAAAATAAAACTCATCATATGTATTATACTTTCATTATCAATTTTCAGCATATATATTCCTATTAATACAGGCGGATATTTTACAATAATAATGTGGTTTGTTCAAATTATCATACCAATTATTTTCGGAGTATTGATAAAGGAATATAAAAACTTTTGTATTTGTATAGCCGGTCTGACTTTATCAAATATACTAAGCAGTATTTTTATATGGATATGGGTACAAAACCAAATTACAATGGTAAAAGAATCAGTTAAAAACTATGGATCGGTATTTGCAATTGCCACATTCGGTATAATTGCAGATCTTTCAATTATATTTACTGTTTTTGTATGCATAGAGTGCATTATATACTTTATTGTACGATATAAAAATTACAAACAAAAATTAAACAGCTGACTTTAACCGACAGACAACAGATTTATTATAGTCTTTGTCTGTCGATTTTTTGATATTTGCTTTTAAAAAAATTAATATTCATTATGTATTGTTTTATTTATAAAATTATGGTATAATCAATTAAAAATTTCTTAAACGAGGGATATATTATTATGGAAAAGAAAAGAAGTAACTTTTCCGGTGGCCTGGGATTTGTATTTGCTGCGGCAGGCAGTGCAGTAGGCCTCGGAAACATCTGGCGATTCCCATATCTTGCCGCTCAGTACGGTGGTGGTATTTTTATTTTGGTTTACCTTATATTAGCCGTAACCTTCGGTTTTGCAATGCTTACCGCTGAAATTGCCATAGGCAGAAAAACAAAATTAAGTCCTGTACTTGCTTACAAAAAGCTCAACAGCAAATTCGGCTTTTTGGGCGTACTTGCAGTTATAGTTCCTATCATAATCTGCCCTTACTACTGTGTAATCGGTGGTTGGGTAACAAAATATGTTACAGTATATGCACAAGGTCTTGTTACACAAGCGGCAGGAGATAATTATTTTTCCGACTTTATCAGTAATCCGTGGTCACCGCTTATATTCTTTCTTATATTTATGGGAATAAGCGTATGCGTAATTTTGCTCGGTGTTAAAAACGGCATTGAAAAAATCAGTAAATTCCTTATGCCTATGCTTATTATTCTTACAATCGGAATTTCGGTTTACGCTTTAACGCTACCGGGGGCGCTTGACGGCGTTGCCTACTACCTTGTACCGGATTTCAGCAAATTCTCCATAATGACGGTTGCAGGTGCTTTGGGACAGCTTTTCTACTCAATGAGCCTTGCAATGGGTATTATGGTTACCTACGGTTCATACACAAAGAATGAAATTAACCTTACAAAATCCGTAAATCAGATTGAAATTTTCGACTCAGCCGTTGCTCTCCTCGCAGGTCTTATGATTATTCCTGCTGTTTATGTATTCAGCGGCGAAGCAGGTCTTGCAAACAGCGGCCCCGGACTTATGTTTATGACACTTCCAAAAGTATTTAATCAGATGCCCGGCGGCGACATAGTTGCCCTGCTGTTCTTTATCCTCGTATTTTTTGCGGCAATCACAAGTGCCATTTCAATTATGGAGGCTATCGTATCCTCGCTTATGGATAAGTTCCATGTAAAGAGATGGGTCGGCTGTATCGTAGTAATCGGTCTTTGCTTATTGATGGGTATTCCGTCATCACTCGGCAACGGAATTTGGTCCGACTTTAAGATTTTCGGAATGGATATTCTTTCATTCTTCGACTTCTTCAGCAACAGTATTCTTATGCCGATAGTAGCATTCTTCACCTGTATCCTCATAGGCTGGGTTACCAAGCCAAAGACTATTACAGACGAAGTTACACGCAACGGTGAACCCTTTAAAAGAAAAGGCTTGTTCAATGTTATGATTAAATATGTTGCTCCTGTTTGCCTCATAATTATTCTCGTAACATCAATCCTCACCCAGTGTGGAATTATCAAAATCTAAAACAAACAAAAACACTCTGCCATATTGACCCGACCCCCAAAAGTTAGACCTAAAAAATCTAACTTTGGAGGTCGGTATT
>OHAQ01000313.1_pt1 | contig 37056 bp, 35 predicted proteins | sample 1577111 | NCBI WGS metagenome assembly OHAQ01 (sample SAMEA3541549, study PRJEB24748) | human gut metagenome | biome: human gut; feature: human-associated habitat; material: faeces | place: China | collected 2012 | reverse complement strand
GAATATGATAATATTTAAATATCACCAAAAGGACAGAAGAGTTGGAGGAGAAAACAACCATGAAATTTTTAGAAGATATGCTAGAAAAACAATATGGAATAGAAATAGCCCAAAAGATAATAGAAGGATATCTAGCAAAAAGAAAAACAACACTAAGAATTAATACAATAAAAAGTAATATAGAAGAAATTAAGCAAAAATTAGATGTAAAAAAAATAGAATATGAAGAAGTAAAATGGAGCAAAGAAGCAATTATAATAAAAAACGAAGATGAAAAAGCAATACAGGAAATGGACATATATACAAATGGTGAAATATATATGCAAAGTTTATCATCGATGTTACCTCCAATAATATTAGAACCAAAAGAAGGTACTGACATATTAGACATGGCAGCAGCACCAGGAGGAAAAACAACACAAATTGCAGCATTGACAAATAATAAAGCACACATAACAGCATGCGAAAAAAACAAAATAAGAGAGGAAAGGCTAAAATACAATATAGACAAACAAGGAGCATCATGTGTTTTTATAATGCAAAAAGATGCAAGATTTATAGATGACTTTTTCTCATTTGACCAAATTTTATTAGATGCACCATGCAGTGGTAGTGGAACATTGGACTTTAATGATAACAATATAGAGAAATATTTTTCAAAACAATTAATAGATAGATCATCATCAGTGCAAAAAACATTGTTGAGTAAAGCTATAAAATTATTAAAACCAGGACATGAAATGGTATATTCAACTTGTTCAATTTTATCATGTGAAAATGAAGATATAGTAGCACATTCTATAAAAAATGAAAATGTAGAAATTGTACCGATTCATTTTGAGGGAATGGAAGAATTACCATTACTTCCAACAAAAATTCATGGAACTTTATGTGTGTGCCCAACCGATTTATATGAGGGATTTTTTGTGGCAAAAATCAGAAAAAAATAATAATATGAGATATATTGTATATAAAAGTACAAAAAATGCTATAATTATGGAAAAATATAAATAGAGAAGGGATAATATAAAAATGAAGAAAAAATCAGAAAAAACAGGAGTTATATATATATTTACAAATCCATCATTCCCAGAATATGTAAAAATAGGATATGCAGATGATGCAAAAGAAAGACTAAAAACATTAAATTCGTCTTCGGCGGTTCCATTTGCGTTTAGGGCATATGCAACATATGAGGTTGACCATAAATTAGAAGATAATAAAATACATAAAATTATTGATACTATTAATCCAGAATTGAGAAGTATTGATGATGTAAATGGAAAGAAAAGAAAAAGAGAATTTTTCCAAATGTCAAAAGAGCAAGCATATACACTTTTTGAATGTATTGCTGAAATATCTGGAACTAAGGATAGGCTACATTTGGTTAAAGCAACAGAGAATGATATTAAAGCAGAAGTGGAAGCGAGCGAGATAAGAGAAATGAGTGTTAATAGACATCATTTTAAAAATATTGAATTTTATTCAAGCTTGACTAATAAATATTATTATACTAGAACAAGTAAACAGGGAACATTGAGTGTGTTTGAAAAAGATACAAATACAGAGATTCCTAATAATAGTAGTCCGTCTAAAAAACAAATAGTTTTACAGGCTTTAAAAGATTTGAATGCGGATGTGAATGATGGATTGACTTTATATCAATTAGAACATAGACTTGAAAAAATTGTAATTTCATCAAATAATATTTCAGAATAAAATTAATAACAAATATAGAAATATTTGTTTATGGGGAAATTAAATTATTTTTTTAATTTCTCCACAAGCAATTTTAGCACCAAAATTACCACTTGGCTGAGTAGTAAAATCATCAGGCATATCATGGATAATTATAACATTTCCGATAATATTTTTAACTTTAAATTTATTAAGAAAAATACTCATATAACTGTACTCATTATTTTCAATTAATGGAGGCAAATCACCAACATGAAATGTATTGGAATTATGCACATTGAGTGGTATAATTGTGGAAAGTGAAAGGAAAGATTAAAAATGAGTTTAAAAAAGGGTAATGAAATAACAGTAAAAATTAAATGTGAATTAAATGAGTTCTATAAGATAGTAAAAGAAAAAGGATTCGAAATAAAAGATAAATTTTCAATGGATGATACATATTTCATACATGAAGAAGTAGATTTAGATAAGATAAATACAAGAGATATTATATCTAAAGCAGTATTAGTAAGAGATATTATAGGGAAGATGTCAAATAAAAGAACAAAGCTAATAACATTTAAAATCAAAAACTTTGATGAGTCTGGTAATATATTAAGTCAAGAAGCTGTTAATTGTGATATTCTAGAAATAGAGGATGCTAAGAAATTATTAAAAACAATAGGATACAAAGAAATTATGAATATAAAAGAAGATGATGTAGTATACGAAAAAGATGGATTTCAACTAGCAGTTAAAGATATAAAAAATGGAGATAATTTAATAGAAATAGAAACAGAAGAAAACAAGGAATTAGATACTATAGAAAAATTAATTAAAAAAATTAATGAAATTGAGATACCAATTTATAAAGATAATTATTTCGTGAAAAAAGCAGAAGTAGAATTAGATAAGAGATTAAATGAAAGAACGAATAAAGAAAAGGAAAAATCTTGTGGATGCATTATAACAAAAGATAATAAAGTACTATTAATCAAGCAAACAAAAGGGCATTGGGGATTCCCAAAAGGACATGTTGAAAAAAATGAAACAGAGATTGAAACTGCAATTAGAGAAGTAAAAGAAGAAACTAATTTGGATGTAGAAATTGATGCTAATAAAAGATATACAATGGAATATGTAACAGATAAAGGGAAATTAAAACAAGTAGTATTATTTATTGCCAAATGTATAGGTGGAGAGATAAAAGCACAGGAATGTGAAGTAAATGATATAAAATGGTTAAATTTTGATGAGGCAGTTGAAACAATTACATATGATAATACTAGAGAATTATTTAAGAAAATACTTAAGGAGAGAAAAATATGAAAGTATTAACAATAAAACAACCATGGGCAACATTAATAATGCAGGGTGATAAAAGATTTGAATTTAGAAGTTGGCAAACTAAATATAGAGGAGATTTACTAATACATGCAGGAAAAGGAATTGATAAAGAAGTAATGAAAAGATTATCAAAATATATTTCAGAAAATTTGCCAGCAGGAAAAATATTAGGAAAAGTAACATTGGTAGATTGCGTGAAAATGTCACCAGAATTTAAAGATATATTATTAAAAGAGAATAAAGATATATATACAGATAGTTCTTTTAAAGAAAATTATGGTTGGCAACTAGAAAATGTAGAAATATTTGATGAACCAATAGAGGCAAAAGGAAAGTTGAGTTTGTGGGAGTATGATTTATAGAAGGATTAGCTATGAAAATCTTCAAGATTGATGGAGGTATTTATGAGAGAACTTGCGGTAGCAGTACAAAATGAGAACGAAAGAGTAAGTATTATAGAAACAATAAATTCTATAAATAATGCAGGATTTAAGTATGGAGAGATTGGATTAAATAGAATTAGAAAAATTATAGAATATGCAAAAGAATTGAATATAAAAGTTGCATTTGAAAATACAAAAATTAAAGGTTATTTAGAATATGTATTAGAAAATATCAAAGATGATAATGTGGGAATTTGCTTTGATGCAGGCCATTGTCATGTGCATTTTGATGATGAATTTGATTTTGATTTTTTTAAGGATAGAATTTTTGCAGTACATTTACATGATAATGATAAATCAGATGATTTACATTTATTGCCATTTGATGGAACTATTGATTGGAAATATGTAATTAGTAAATTAAAGGAATGTAATTATAATGGACCGATTACAATGGAATTATGCTATAGGTATGATTATTTAAAAATGCCTCTTGATGAATTTTATAAAGTGGGTTATGAAAGAGGTTTGCAGTTGTTGAATGTTGTAGAAAAAGAAGATAATAATTAGAAAGAGATTATGGAGGAAATAATAGATATTCATAAGTTTAAACAGTATTTAAAATAAATCAAAAAGGGAGTAAAAATTTGCGGCTTAAATTAGATGAATTAGTTGATATGTTTGATGAAATACAGAATTATTAAGTATATTGTATTATGATAAAAAATATTAAGGTAATTTAGAATAGAAGATGATGACTATGATTTTGGAGAAGAGTTTTTTTAAAATATGGCCGTAGATTGGTGCCAGAAAAATAATATTGAATATGAAGTATAAAAGGTTTTACCTATAAAAATATTATTATCAACATAAAAAATAATAGGATTATTTAAAAGGGAGCTATTTTGAAACTATACAGATAGGGGGTAAACATAATAGAAAAAACAAAAATGAGTTTATTCCTCATAACCCGAAGGTCGTAAGTTCGAGTCTATCCCCCGCAACCAAAGAATGTATCACTAGAACTGTAACAGTTTTAGTGATTTTTTATTGACTAAAAATTGGTTACAATAATGCTCAAAGATTGCATTATTATGTCAAATTGGGTAAAAATTGGGTAAAATAAATACCTCAAATGCCATAAATATCAATAAAAATTCATTAAAATTTTATACTTACATTACAATGTTATAAATAAATATTTTAAATTTTAACATAATTTAATAATGTAAATTGCAATAAAATTTTTAAATTTATAGTAAAAAACTTTTGGGAAAGAGATATATAATCTCAAAGTTTTTTACCTTTTTACATCGTGAAAATTTGTAATTTGTGAAAATTAGAAAAAAGTTCAAATTAAGACCTTGTTGGTAATAATAAGTTTTCTAGTGCATAGCCAGCTTTTCTATTATGAGAAAGTAGTGGATGCACATAAAAGTCAAGTGTAGTACTTATTTGTGCATGACCTAGTCTCGCAGAAATTACTGCTATATCAATATTTTGTGCAACTAGTAAACTCGCATTTGTATGTCTTAATCCGTGAAAATTAATTACAGGTAATCCTATTTGACCAACATATTTAACAAACCATTTGCTAATTGTAGAAGGGTGCATTGGTTTGCCATCTGCCTGTACAAATAATCTATCAGAATCTGTCCATAATTCGCCGTAAATCGATTTTTGTTCTTCATACCATAACTTATATTCCTCAAGTAAAGAAATGATAAATTCAGGTATTGCAATTTCTCTAATGGAACTTTCTGTTTTAGGAACTTTTGTAAAAACTCCCATATCTGATAGATATTGACTAGAACGATTAATACTGATTATTCCATTTTTAAAATCAACATCTTGCCATTCTAGTCCCATTAACTCACCTAAACGAACACCAGTAAATATTGTAAGAGTGATTGCAACTTTGTATTTAGTATCTTCGATAGATAACAGTTCTAAATTTTCTAGTAATATTTTAGTTTGCTCATCATCATAAGATCTTCTTTTTGGTTTTCTAGCTTTAGGTGGTTGAACACGTTCAGCAGGATTCGCCACTATTAATTGCCAATAAACTGCTTTGTGAAGCATTGCTCTTAATAATCTGTGATGCTCTAAAATCGTTTTACCAGATAAGGGCTTTTTAGTTTTTGCACCATTGTTGCCTTGTTTTCTAACTAATTGAGTATCTTTTTCAAGTAAGTCATAGAATTTCATAATGTCAGTTGGTTTGATTTTGCTAATATAGAAATGCCCAAAGTAGGGTAAAAGTCTTGTTTCTAACATTCTGCAATAACGTTTGTATGTTGATGGAGCAAGTTCTTTTGAACCATAATCTCTTTTCCATATTTCTGTAAATTCAGAAAATTTAAGAGATTTACCATCAATTACTAAACCATTTTGTACTTCAGTAACAAATTTTGCTAGTTCAACTTCTGCATCTTTTTTTGTTCCGTGGACTGTTTTTCTGTGTATCATAGGTTTTCCGCTTAGGTCAAATCCTTCAGATACTGTTAGCCTGTAACTATTTTTTCCTCTTTTTTCTATACTCCCAGCCATTACTTATTTCACCTCCTTTCAAGTATGCCTATGGGTGGGAGGAGTGTTTAATCAAATTGTTAACAAAGATATTATATAATAATAGTTAACAAAAAGCAATAGTTTTCAAAAAAAACTTAAAAAATTAATATAATAATAAAAGTGAAAAAAATATATAAAAAAAGTTAAATTATATAGAATAAAAAGAAAGTTTATGATAGAATAAAAAAAGCAAAATAAATAAGGAGAAGAAAATGTATGGTAAGAAACTAAAAATAGGAAATATTATGAATGCAATTAATTCTTGTACAGAAATGAATTTTCAAAAGAGAATAACAATATTATTGGATATCATATGTGATGAAAAGGGATTGGATTTTGAAAAAGTACAGCCATCTAATGGGGATGCCAAAAATGATGGTTGGATAAGTGGAAAAAATATTTATTTTGCTAGTTATTCACCAAATGATGCCAATATTTCACAAAATAATCAAATAGTAAAGAAACTTAATGATGATTTAGATGGATTGTGTAACCAAGTATATAACAATCAAAGATGGGGCAAAGAAATACAGGAGTTCTATTTAATTGTTAATACACATGATAAAGATTTACCTGCAGATCCAGATAGATTAAAAGAATTAAAAATAAAAGAAATAAAAAATAAATATAATGTAGAGTTTAAAGCAAATGTTATAACGACAAATCAAATTAAGAAATATTTATTAACAGAAGATGATGTGATTATTAGTAAGATTGCCGATAATTTAGATATAGAAACAATCATTAATGATTTTTCAGTTATAGATGTATTAGATTTTATTGATGATTATTGTAATTATTTATCATCTACAGAAGTATATAAACCTAATATAGATAATTTAAAAATAACTACTATAAAGAAAATTGAAATCAATCAACTAACTAATATAAAAGAGCATATTTTATCATTAATATCGGCTTCAGATAAAATAGATCAGTATGTTTCATATATATTAAGAGAGGGAATGGATTTAGATAAATATAATAAACTTAAAGATTATATTATAAATGAATATAAGTTATTAGAACCAATGTATTCAGGAGAAGAACTATATGGAAAATTAATGGATAAGTTAATATACAATTCTATGCTTACCTCTCAAGTAAAAATTTTAGAGGCTTTTGTAATAAATATTTTTATAAGATGTGATATTTTTAAAAAGGAGTAAAAAATTGATTATACCAAATAAATATATCAAACCATCAGAAAGTATTATGTATTTAAGTACAATAATAATAAAACAGATAGGAAATAAAAAATATAATGTAGTAGATTTATGGTTAGAAATAAAAGCAAATAATAATATTACATATAATAAATATTTACAGATATTGATTTATCTAAATATTATAGGAGCAATAAATTATAATAAGAAAGGGGAAATATATAATGAAAATATTAGAAGTTAAAATATATTCTCCTGACTCAGAATTATTAAGAAAAGTAGAATTTAAAGATATAGGATTATCAATTATATATGGAGATGTAGAAAAACCAAACAATGACAATGAAACTTCAAATAGTATAGGTAAAACAGTATTATTAAAAATATTAAATGTTATTTTAGGTGCTAAAAATAGTGGAAAAAATACAATTAGAGGGTTAAAAGATTATAAAATTGAATCTGAAATAAAATATAATAAGAAGAAATATAAGATAAACTTAACTATAGGTAGTTCAAAAGACTATTTCGTAGAAGATAGAAAAATGAATTTAACACAATATAAAGAATTCTTTAATATTGATAGAAAATTATTGTCAAAACAAATAATGCTCGAAAAAAGAAAAGCATTAATATCAGATACTTCGAAAAACGCTACGAAAGATGACTATAGTGCAGTTTTAAACTTATTATATTTAAATGATATTGAGAGCGTTTTTAGAAAAATAAAGGAACATCAAGATGAAATAGAATTGATTGGAAAATATAACAATACTTTTAAAGAGGATACAAATATACTTCAAAAAGAAGAGTTTAATTTAGAAATGAAGAAAAAACAAATAGAAGATGAATTGCAAAAATTAAACAATAATTTGTCAAATCTAAAAATTTCAGAAAATATTCAAGAAATTGCTAAAAGAAGAATAATAGTAGACCAAGAAATTAAAGAAATATCAGAAAATATTCAAATAAATAATATGACAATAAAAAAATATAATGAAATTTTAGAAGATTCAAAAGGAAGTGAAATATCTCTTAAAGAAGTAAGAAATATATATAATACAGCCAAAATTGAAATTCCAGAGATGATAAATAAAAAGTTAGAAGAAATTGAAAATTTTTATAAATATTTAATAGAAGATAAAAATGAAATTTATAAAAATCAGATTAATACTTTGAATGAAAAGAATATAAAACTCAAAAATCAATTTAATGAACTAAAGATAGAGTTTGATAATTTATCTGAAATTATATCTGAGAATAATTCATTTAAAGAAGCTATTAAGATTTATGATATAAAAACTAGAGAAAAGATGGAAATTGATTCAAAAATATCAGAAATTAATGGTAAACTTACACAAATTAATAATACACATAATATAAAAGCTAATATAGATATATTATATTCTGAATTATACAAGGAATTTGAAAGTGCAAATTTAAAAATAAATAAATATAAGCAATTCATTTATGAAATGGTAAATAAAATTTATATTGAAGAAACAAGAAACCCATATTTATCTATTAACATTTCAGATAGTAAATTAAAATATAAAGCTATTCCAATAAAAATAGATTTATCTATTGATGGAGATGATGGAGAAGGTATAGGTGCTGTAAGATATTTGCTATTTGATCTTATGATAATGAATTATAATAATGAAATTGAGTGTATGATAGAAGATTCATCTTGCTTTGAAGGGATAGATAGACGTCAAGTAAAAAAATTAATTATGGAATTTAAAAGAATAAGTGAAACTAAAAATAAACAGCTGATTATTTCACTTAATAAATATTTGATTTCAGATATGGAAGATTTAAAAGATAATATCGTTTTGAAATTAGATGAAGGAAATACATTATTAAATAGAAAATTTTAGTAAGGAAAGAAAATGTCTTTCCTTACTTATTTTCATCTAGCCAGTTATCAAATTCTTCATATGTTTTCTTTTCATTTCTAATGGCATCCATAAATTCTTTTGCTTTCTTCTTCCAATTCTCATAATCTTTTTTATAAATTTCTATATCAGGATTACGTTTTACTAACATTGCTTTTTTTGCATAAATCTTACGATATTTACCATAAACAATTTCATTTTCTTGTTTGATTCTTTGAGCAATCTGATTTCCAATATCTCTACAAGTTTGTTTCCCTTTGAATAAATTGTTACAATAATTAATGCGTGGATTGTCTGTTATAAAGTATTTACCACAATTTTTACATTTCTTAATAAGATATTTATTATTAAGTACAAATTGAAATAATGTAACATATAAAATCCCATAAATATTTTCGTTACTAGAGCTATAATCTGGTTCCACTTCATAAGATGGTGCAGACTTAAAGAATTTTATTAAATCTTTTTCTGTATTTCCTTTAACATCAGAAATAGTTCTAAGAGAAAAGCCTTGTGGCATAGAAAAATGATTATTTATAAATCTATCAAGTTCCTTAAAATGAGAATTATAATAAATATAAAATCTTATTTTTGTACTAAAATCATTTATTTCTTTAATGTTATTAAGGTTAAATATATAATTAACAAATTTTGATAATAGTTCTTGACCATGTTTTGAGTCTTTTTTTATTTCTTCATAATATTTTTTAAATAAATTTTTTACTTTACTAAAAGAATAAAATTTATTAATTTCAAATTTATTTATATCTTCTTCTCCAGTATATATTATGTATGAAGTGAAAAACTTAGTAAACCACATAAAACATTCATCAATATTATCAAAATCACAATTTAAGAAAGAGATGAGTTCGCTACAAAGTGGTTGTGTGTTAGGTATAGTATCAATAGTAAAATAGCCAGTATCTCCATCTTTTAAATCATAATACTTAGGTTTTGATGATTTTGTTTTTCCGTATAAAAATGCCTTATGGGTAAATTCTTCATTTGTTGAAACAAAGATATTTATAGGTTCATCATATTTTATTTTATTCATAATTCCTCCGTTAACAGTTTATAAATTCACTTAAAGTTAACCTGCTATCAAAATAAACCAAAAAGTATTTACAAAGTTAACTATTGACAATATAATACAAATGTTAACAAAAGTCAATACTAAATTTCAAAAAAACAGGAGGTGATATTATGGAATTACCAAAAATTCAAAGGACAACACTAACAATGAAAGAAGCAGCAGAGTATTTAGGTGTATCTTACTGGCTGATAAATCAATTAGTAAGAAAAAAGCAAATACCATGCTCTAAAGTTGGTGGAAAGTATTTATTTAGAGTACAAGCGCTAGATGAATATTTAAAAAATATGGAACAAAAATCTATAAGTTAGATTACAAAGAAAGCGAGGAAAGGAGGATATGTATAGTTTACAATGGTTGAAAATAGAATTAAAAATATTTTCAAATAGGAAAATTCAAATACTGTTAAGAGAGCCAGATGGAGATACATATTTTAGAGTATGGATTCAATTATTAATTATTGCTGTAGAATGCAATAGAAATGGAAAATTAGTAATAGGCAATAATAAACCAATGACAATAGAAAATTTTTCAAAGATTATGGGAAAATCTAAGAAAAAAATTGAAAAAATTATTCAAAAATTTCTAGAATTAAATATGCTGATTGTAGAAGATGGAGCATATAAAATTAAAAATTGGGACAAGTATCAAAGTATTGAGCCATATGAAAAATATAAAGAGCAAAATAGAATTAGACAACAAAAATATCGTGAAAAGTTGAAAAGTGAAAAAGAAGAAAGTAACGTTACAATAACGTCGTATAACACACAAGAAGAAAATAAGATTAAAAATATATTAGATAAAGAAGGAGATGAGAATAGAAGTGGATTTAGAAAATGTGAATTTTAAAGTTATTACCAATGAAGGTGCAAAATGTGGATTTTGCAATAAAAAATTAAAGCCAGTAGGATTAAGTTATCTTTATGCGAATGTTAATCACGATACGATTGAATATGAAAGATGCGATTGTAGCAAAGCAATTGCATTTTGGGAACAATATGATGCAAATCAAAATGAAAAAGAAAAACAAAGAAAGTATAGAAAAATTATAAACCAAATATATAAAGATGGTTGTATAAAAAGGAAACTGAAATATTGTGATTTTGTAAACTTTAATATTAATGAAGATAACCAAGAAGCATTAACAACATTAATAAAATATACACATTTATGCACAGAAAACAAAGTTAAAGATGGAATTATTATATATGGAAGTATAGGATATGAAAACACTCATTTAGCAGCAAGTATTGCTAATGAGATTATTAGAAATAAAAAAATTGCATTATTGGAAAGGACTAGTTCCATAATAGATAGAATAAAAGAAGCTTTTAATAAAACTGTTACGACAGAGTCAGAAATTATGGAACTTTATTCTAATGTTGATATGTTAATTATCGATGATTTTGGGAGTGAAACAATAAGCAAATGGGCTTTAGAAAAGTTGTATAGAATTATTAATAATAGATATGAAAACGAGTTACCAATAGTAATTACAACTAGATATACAAGAGAAGAATTGATGGAGAAAATTGCTATTGAAAATAGGAAATTAGCAGAAGAATTTATACAAATTTTATACAAAATGTGTTATGGAATTTCACTCATAAAAAATGATAGAAATGCAAAAGAAAAAGCTAGCAAAAGCGACCAAACTAAATGCTAACTTAATCCAAAATCTAAAAATATTATAATATATTTTTAAACAAAAGTAAAGCAAAAAAGTTCAAGTTTTTATTTTAGAAATTTGAACTTTTTTTGAAAATATTTTGAAAAAATTTATATTAAAAATATCCCTCGGAGAGCCAAAAAGGGTATTAGGGCATGTTGCCATAAACAGCCAAAAGGGTGTCAAGACACCACGCTGGCGAATATTGGGCATTAAAAAATGCCTCATAATTCGGAGCAAAATAAATTTTGCTAACTATCAATGCTACGTAGACTAGCATTAATAAAATTAAAAAAGTAGGAGTGATGAAAAATGAAAATGGATTCAGAGCAAGTTTTAGATAGTATTTTCTTATCATATAATAAAATCTTAAAGAGATTTCAATTACTAGGTGTTACTACTAAATATGGAAAAGAAATAACACATAAAGATTTAAGAAAAGCTATAGAAGTTATGCTAAAAAAACATCCAATTTGCAGATGGAGGAGTGAGAAAGTAAAAAGTAGGAAATATTTTATTTTAGCAGAAGGATATGCATGGTTAAATCAAGTGTATTTTCAAAAAGAAAAATCTTTAATAGATGCTGATGTGGATTTTTTTGAAGATAGAATTGGACAATATGAAGAATTGTTAAAAGTAGAACATTATGAGAATTGGTGGAATGAAGACATGGATATAAAACAGTTATGCAATTACTTCAATAGGAAAGAAAATACCGTTAGAAAAGCTATTAAAAAAATGTGTGATAATGGATTTGAGCAATATAAATTTTTAGTTAATGGCAAAGTTGTTATTTCTAGTAAAGGTGTTGAGTGGATTTGTAAAAATGTCTTTAAACAAAAGTATTTGGAATTGTTAGAAAAGTATAAGATGGAGTTAACAGAGTTGTATATAAAAGCAGGTTATCCTTATGATCATTTTTTTGGAAGAAATTAATTGTAAATATTTAGAAGTACCTGTTGAGAAAAATGTCGTTTTGTGATATAATATATACTAGAGTTATTATAAATATTTGAGGTGCAAAAATGAAGGAAGAAGAATTAATAAAATTAGAAAAAAAATTATGGGAATCAGCTGATAAAATGAGAGGAGCAGTTCCAGTTTCAGATTATAAATTTATAATATTAGGATTAATATTTTTGAAATATATTTCTGATGCATTTGAAGAGAAATATCAAATTTTAGTAAAAGATGGTTATGGACTTGAAGAAGACAGAGATAGTTATGAGGCAGATAATGTTTTTTATGTTCCAGCTAGAGCCAGATGGGAATATTTAAATGCACATTCTAAGAATCCTCATATAGGACAAATAATTGATGATGCATTGGAAGAAATTGAAAGGGAAAATCCATCATTAAAAGGTGTTCTAGTTAAAGAATTTAATAGTCCAAATTATAGAAATGTTAATTTAGGAGAGATAATTGATTTATTTACTAATATAAAAATTGGAAGTAAAGAAGCACAAGATAAAGATATCTTGGGAAGAATATATGAATATTTCTTGGGACAATTTGCGTCTAATGAATTGCAAAAAGGCGGAGAATTCTATACACCTGCTTGTTTAGTTAGAACAATGGTTGAGATTCTTGAACCATATCAAGGTAGAATTTATGATCCAGCATGTGGATCAGGAGGAATGTTTGTACAAAGTATAAAATTCATTCAGAAACATAATGGAAATGCAAGAAATTTAACTATATATGGACAAGAAAAAAATCCAACAACATGGAAATTAGCAAAGATGAATCTAGCTATTAGAGGAATAAATAATGAAGGATTAGGAAAGTTTGCAGATGATACATTTCATAATGATTTACACAAAGACTTAAAAGCAGATTTTGTATTAGCAAATCCTCCTTTCAATATTAGTGACTGGGGACAAGAAAAGCTATTAGATGATCCTAGATGGAAATATGGAATACCACCAAAAGGAAATGCTAACTTTGCTTGGGTTGAACATATGGTATCAAAACTATCAATGAATGGTAAAGCAGCAATAATACTTGCTAGTGGTTCTTTATCGACAGGAGGTCAGGAAGAAGAGATAAGAAAAAATCTAATAAAAGCAGATTTAGTAGATTGTATATTAGCAATGCCAGCTAATTTATTTTATACTGTTACAGTACCATGTAGCATATGGATATTAAATAGAAATAAAAAGCAAAAAAATAAAATATTGTTTATAGATGCAAAAAATTTTGGAACAATGGTTACAAGAAAATTAAGAGAATTAAATGAAGATGATATATTAAAAATTGCAGATACATATCATAATTTCCAAAATAATGAAAACTATGAAGATGTATCTGGATATTGTAAAGCATCTACAATAGAAGAAATAGAAGAAAATAATTATGTTTTAACACCTGGCAGATATGTAGGAACAGAAGAACAAGAAGATGATGGAATATCATTTGAAGAGAAAATGAAAACTATAAAAACTGAATTAAAAGAACAATTTGAGGAGTCTCATAAGTTAGAAGAAGAAATTAGAAAGAACTTGGAGGCTATAGGGTATGGAATATAAAAAAATAGAAGATATAATAGAATTTAACCCAACTGAAACTATAAAAAAAGGGACTGTTTCTAAAAAGATTTCAATGGATAAGTTAGTTGTATTTTCCAAATATATTAATTCTTATGACATAGAAAAATATAGTGGGGGTATGAAATTTAGGAATGGTGATACTTTACTGGCTAGAATTACACCATGCTTAGAAAACGGAAAAACTTCAAAAGTAACAATATTAGACGAAAATGAAGTTGGATTTGGTTCCACAGAATTTATTGTTATGAGAAGTAAAAAAAATATTTCAGATGAAGATTTTATTTTCTATCTTTCTATAAGCCCTAGATTTAGAGAAATTGCAATTAAATCTATGACTGGAACATCTGGTAGACAAAGAGTTCAGTTAGATGTTATAAAAAATACAGAAATGTTATTGCCTAGCTACAAAGAACAAGTTAAAATAGGCAAGATATTAACAGGACTGGATGAAAAAATAACATTGAATAATCATATAGATGAAAATATATCAAAGTTGTGTAAATACTATTATAATAGTTTAATAAACGATAACTGCAATGAGACATCACTTTCTGATTTAATGGATTATCAAGGAGGAAGCCAGCCACCATCATCTGAATTTCAATATGAACAAGATATAAATAATATTAGATTTATTCAAATAAGAGATTTTGAAAGTAATTCACATATATGTTATATTCCGATTTCTAAAAAGAATAAATTATGCGAAAAAGATGATATATTAATTGCAAGATATGGGGCATCATTAGGTAGAATATGTTATGGGTTAGAAGGTGCATATAATGTCGCACTAGCAAAAGTTTTACCTAAGAAAGAAGAATATAAAGAAATGTTAAGAATAATTTTGGAAGATAAAAAATTTTATGAATATATTAATAGCGTAGGACAAAGAAGCGCACAATCAGGTTTTAACGTTGGAGATATACAAGCATTTAAAGTAAAGGTTCCTAAAGAGGAAGATATAAAAAAATTTCATGCGTTTGCATCAGTTTGTCTAAAGAAAAGATTAGCTATTATAGAAGAAAATAATAAGCTTATAAATTTAAGAGATTTATTATTACCAAAGCTAATAAATGGTGAAATAAACCTAGATAAAATAGAAGTTTAGTCAGATAAATCGTGATCTGTATGGGAGGAGTATATGATAAAATTTATAGGAGAGAATATATTTTCTATAATAACTGCAACTGTTGCTATTATTGCAATATGGCAAACACATAGACAAATAAAAATTAGTAACAAACATCAATTATTTGATAGAAGAGTAGATAGATTTATTTTAATAAAAGGTTTAATTTCACTGTTTGAAGATAGCAAACATTTAATGAATAAAGAAGATTACAATCATTTTATAGATGTAACTGTGTTGTTTCATAGCTTGACTAATAATACATATTTAAAAGATATTGGAAAAATAATAGATAATGTTAAACAAGAAGATATTAGACAAAGTTTTTTAGTAAAATTAGAAGATTTCAAGAAAATTTCTATTGAAGTGGAATTTATATTTTCAAAGAAAAATATTAGATTAATAAAAGAATTTGTCTATAAATACCAAGAGTTATTAAGAACTATGTATGAGGAGCAAATTATTTTAGATAAAATTATGGAAAAGAACAGAAAAAATCCAACGGAATTTGTTAAATTACAGGAAGAATTTGGTGAGAAAAGGTATAGAGAAAAACTATATAGTGAATATGATAAAATTCAGTTATTGTACGATGAAATTATTGAAAAGGATATTATAAAAAGTATTGAAAATCAAATAAAATTGTAGGGGGCAAATTATGTTTGATGAAGAAACACTAGAAAGTGTAACAATGGAAATATTACAAGATTTAAGATATGAATGTATAAATGGATATGAAATGAAACGAACAGATTTCTCTAAAGTATTGTTAGAAGAAGAACTTTTCAATGCAATAGAAAGGATGAACAAAGGAATTGATTTTGAACAGATACAAGAAGTTATAAGAACAGTTAGAAATTTAGACAACAACAATACTATATTAAATAATAAACAATTTACTAAATATTTATTAGAAGGAATTTCTGTGCCAATTCAAGAAAACGGAGAAACAAAATATAAAACAGTTAAAATATTAGATTTTGAAAATATCCAAAACAATACATTCAAAGCAATTAACCAATATACAATCATTGAACATAGTGAAAAAAGACCAGATATAATTATATTTATAAATGGTATGCCTTTAATTGTAGTAGAATTAAAATCAACAATAAGAGAAGATGTAAAATTAATAGATGGATATCACCAATTAAAAGGTTATCAAGAAGTACATATACCATCATTATTTTACTACAATCAATTTATGATAGTAAGTGATGGAGTACAAGCAAGAGCAGGAACAATCACTAGTCCATGGAGTAGATTTTCAGAATGGAAAAAGGTAGAAGATACAGATGAAGTAAAAGAAAATATGCCAACATATCAAACTCTATTTAATGGGATGCTCAGAAAAGATAGATTATTAGATATTATAAGTAATTTCATATTATGGAGTGAAGATAGTAAAATTTTATCAGCATATCATCAATATTTTGGAGTTAAGAAAGCTATAGCCAGTACAGAAAATGCAATAGATAACAAAACGGGAAAAGCTGGATTACTTTGGCATACACAAGGAAGTGGAAAGAGCTTTTCAATGGTATTTTATGCTGGTAATATGATAAAAGTATTAAATAATCCAAGTATAGTGGTTGTAACAGATAGAAATGATTTAGATAATCAGTTATTTACAACATTCGCAAAATGCTCTGAATATTTAAAACAAGAACCAGTACAAATTGAAAATAGACAAGATTTAAACGAGAAATTAGAAGGCAGAAAATCTGGTGGAATATTCTTTACTACATTACAGAAATTTGAAGAAGAAACAGGAGTATTTAGCCAAAGAGACGATATTTTAGTTTTAGTAGATGAAGCACATAGAAGCCATTACGGATTAGATGCAACAATAAAATTTGATAAAGCTAAAATGGAAGCATATAAAAAATATGGAACAGCTAAGTATTTGCATGATGCTTTTCCAAATGCAACATATATTGGATTTACAGGAACACCTGTTGAAACAAAAGACAAGTCAACAACAAATGTATTTGGAAATATAATAGATACTTATGATATGACACAAGCTATTATGGATGGTGCAACAGTACCAATTATGTATGAATCAAGAATGGCAAGAGTTGGACTAAATCAAAAGATATTAGATGAGATAGATGATTACTACAATATGCTTGAAACAGAAGAAGGTATTGATGATTATAAAATAGCAGAATCTAAAAAAGCAATGGCTACAATGAAACAAATAATAGAAGATCCAGATAGACTAGAAATGATAGTTAAAGATATTATAAAACATTATGAAGAAATAGAAACGAGTGTGGCTAATAAAGCAATGGTTGTAGCATATTCAAGACAATCTGCATTTATAATGTATAACAAATTTATAGAACTAAGACCAGAATGGAAAAACAAAGTCAATATGATAATAACATCTAATAATAAAGATGATGAAGAAATGCAAAAAGCAATAGGTTCCAAGAAAGATAAAAAGCAATTAGAAGTAGATTTTAAAGATATGGAGTCTAGCTTCAAAATTGCAATAGTTGTAGATATGTGGTTAACAGGATTTGATGTGCCTGGACTTGGAACAATGTATGTGGACAAACCTATGAAAGCTCATAATTTAATGCAAGCAATCGCAAGGGTAAACAGAGTTTATAAAGATAAAACTGGTGGATTAATTGTTGATTACATAGGATTAAAAAGATGGTTGCTAGATGCATTGAAAACATATACAAAGAGAGACCAAGGCAAGATTGTAGATAATAGTGAATTAGTAAAAGTTTTAAATGATAAAGTAGAACTAATAAGAGATTTGTTTAAAGGATTCTATTATGGACACTTTGCTACAACAACAGATAGTGATAAATATGAAATAATTATGGCAGGTGCGAACTGGATGCTAGAAACAGAAGAAAAGAAAAAAGCTTTTATGAAATATAGTTATGATGTTAAAAGTTTGTATGCTTTATGTACAGGAGCTTTATCACAAGAACTAAAAGATGAAATATTATTTTTCATAGCTGTAAGATCATTTATATCAAAATTAAGTGGAGATAAAATAGACGTTAAAGAGATAAATGATAATGTAGCAAAAATGTTAGAAAGAGCAATACAAGATGATGAAATGTTACAAATAGGTGAGGTACATAACAGCAATCAATTAGCATTATTAAGTAATGAGATATTAAATAAATTAGCAAAAATGCAGAAGAAAAATATAGCAGTTGAGGTATTAAATAGAGCATTAAAAGAGTACGTTAATCAGATAGGAAGACAAAATGTTGTTATGATGGAAAAGTTCTCAACAAAGTTTCAAAAAATTGCAGCTACATATAATGAGAGAACAAGTGTAGAAGACATACAAAAAATAATTGAAGAATTAATAAACTTAAAAAATGAAATTGAGGAAGAATTAAAAGCCGGAAATGAATTTAATTTATCATCAGAAGAAAAAGCATTCTTTGATGCATTAGGAGATGATCCAGAAGTTAAAGAATTAATGAAAGATGAAATCTTAGTTCAAATAGCAAAAGAACTTGTAGAAACTGTTAATAGTAATATGACAATAGATTGGGATATTAGAAAAGATGCAAGAGCCAAAATGAGAATTGAAATTAAGAAACTTTTGATTAAATATAATTATCCACCTAACAAAAGTGAAAAAGCAGTTCAAACTGTTATAAGACAAGCTGAGTTAAAATGTAAAGAGATGATAGGATAAATGAATAATGAAATAAATGATGTTTTTGAGGATATAAACAATATATTTATAAACAAATTACAAGAAGCTAAACAAAAGATAAATGATTCTATAGAAATTGAATTATTCAATGATTGTATTGATACTTATAAACGTGCGTATAGGCTTGTAGATAATAATAGATTATTGGATGGAATAGTTCTAACTAGAAATGCTTTTGAATTAATGATGATGCTATTTGGAATTAGAATAGATGCAAATGTTAGAAAAGAATATTATAGAGAAGATAGTTATGAACGTTACATTGAAAGAGTAAAACTAAATAGAAAAGAAAAAGACTATTTATCACAAAATTATTTAAGAAATATAATATTAAAAAAATATAAAAATATAGAAGAAGACTATAAGAAAATATACAATGTTTTATCTAAATTTGCACATCCAACAATTCATAGGAATATGCTAAGATTTTTTGAAAGAGAAAAAGTAGATGTTATTTTATTATACCTTAATGTAATAATGATTTTACCAATGTTGTTTTTAGAAATACTAAATGAAGAAAAAATAATAGTTGATGAAGCTTTTCAAGATTTAGTAATATTTAAATATATTATAGAAAAACTGATTTTAATTTATTTATGCAATAATATAGATAAAGACAAATTAAAAGAAGCAAATAAATATGCGTTTTTAGATATTAATAAAGATTATTATAAGGATATGGAAGAAAAGATAAGAAGCGAATTTATCAATATAGAAAAGGACATTAAAGATAATCAAAAAAAATGTAAAGAAGCAATAGAAAAGGTTTTGTCTAAAGTGGAATATTATGATATTACTAAAAAATTAACAAATTTAAAAATAATAAATGGAGATTGATTATGAAAATGAAATGTTTAATTTGTGGAGATATAATCGAATCGAAAAGTGTGCATGATTTAGTATCGTGTAAATGTGAATCGTGTTATATTGATGGTGGAAGTTATTATGCTCACATAGGTGCAAAAGATTTTAGTAAAATAGTTAAAATAGAAGATGACGATAGCTCAAATAAAATATAAAAGCTAGTAAAGAAATGGAAAAGGAATAAAAATGATTTTATATAGAAGATTAGAAAATGTGTATAAAGAGATAGAAAAATTAAATAACGATTTTGGTACAAATAAAAAAGTGGAAACACACTTACATACACCAGCTTCTTATGACTATAGATTAATAGAAAAAGAAGGAGATAATTATTATAAAAGAATTAAAGATAAAGATATAATAGAAATAATGCTAAAAGAAAAATATATAAATAATACTATTTTTAATGAACTGATAAAAATAATAGATAATAAAGAAAAAATTAAACTAATAGAAGAAAATATATTTAAGGATTATAAGGAATATTTTTCATATATGTTATTAATATATAAATTGATAGAGAAAAACATTCAAGTTGTATTTGTATGTGACCATAATAATGTAGAAGGATATAGTAAATTAAAAAAAGCAAGAGATGAAATAGTTATAATGAAGGGAAAGAAATATTTTATACATATATTTATGGGAGTAGAAATATCATGTGCTGATAAAAACCATGTTATAGGAATAATAGATAGTAAAAAAGAAAGAGATGTTAAAGAATATCTAAAAGAAATAATTAATGATCAAAAAGATGGTACATATAAAACAGCATATGATGTAATGAATGATTTAAATGACCAATTTAATGCAATAACATATATAGCACATATAGATAATTCAGATATTTTTAAAAGTTCAGGTGCTTATAAAAAAATTTTATTTTCATCAAGAAATATATCTGTATTAGGATTATCAAATCTAGATAAAAAGGAGTACATAGAAAGAAAAATAGAACAATATAATAAAAAAGTAAATTTTATACATGATGGAGATAGTCATGGTATTGATACAATTGGAAGTAAAAATGTATGGATAAAGTTTTGCAAAGTTAATTTTAACTCGTTAAAAAAAGCATTTATTAATTTTAATACCTGTATAAGTAATGAAGTACCAAATGATAATGAAAGTTATATAAAAGGTATTTATATAAAGTCAGGACGTGGTTTTTTAAATACAAAGAATAATGATAATCTTTTCAAAATAAATTTCTCAAAAGATCTAAATTGTATAATCGGAGGGAGAGGTACAGGAAAGAGTACAATCTTAAAAATAATAGAGATGGCATTTACACTTAATGTTGAAAATTTAGGAATACTAAAAGTTATAAGTAAGCATGAGGAACTATATATAGTATTTTCAATAAATAATAAAGAATATATATTAGAAATAATACCTCAAGTAGAATATATAAAAAATAAGTTAGTATTTGCAAATAGAGATTTAAATTATAAAACAAATAACTATAATGATATTACTTTAAATGAATATTGGAGAAAATTGTATTCTGTAAATTATGATAAAACAGAAAAAAGAAGAGTATATAATTGTGAAAACATTAAAATAGCAGAGAAATTTTTTACAAGAACTTATTCAGTAAATCAGTTAGTAAATAAAGTACAAAATGGAGAAATTAGTGGTGTAATAAGAAACATAGTTACAAATAATTTAGATATTGAAGAATTCAATTTAGGAATAACAAAAAGATTAACAGCTAATAGTTACTCTAAAACAAGAGATGTTATATCTAGTATTAATAATATTTTGAAGAAAAGAAAAGAAAAAGTTATAAAACGAATTAATGAATTTAATAATATCTATAAAAAAAGTATACAGATACAATATAATGAGGATGGAAACTATAAAAATTATATATTACCTTTTGAAATCAGATATGAAGATATACAAAGTATAAACAGTACTATAGTAGATATAAAAGATATACAAAGTTTAATATATGCACAGATCAATAAAATTGGTATTTTAAAATATATTACATATTTAATAGATAAAAAATATGATGAATTAGAAAAGATAGTATCAATCAATAAATTCAAAAGAGAATTGAATATAGATGATATTAACAATGGATTAAGAGATATAGATATGAACGACATTAAAAATATCTATAATGAAATTTATCAAAAAGTATTTATATATAATAATATAAAAAATATATTAGATGATATTATTATAATAGATGCTCAATATAATTTGCTTTTTAATATTTCAAATAAAGAGACAAATGAAGATGTTAAAGATGAATTTAGACCAGTTCAAGAAATTTCTCTTGGACAACAAGTAGCAGCGATACTAACATTTGTTATAGAATATGGTAAATTTAATAATGATTTTACTCCACTAGTAATAGATCAGCCAGAAGATAATTTGGATAATCAATATATTTATAAAAATTTAGTACAAGCACTAAAAATTATAAAGAATGAAAGACAAGTTATTATAGCAACACATAGTTCAACAATAGTTACCAATGCTGATTCTGAACAAGTTATTGTTATGGAATCAAATAATAAAAATGGCTGGATAAAAAGAAGAGGGTATGCTTCAGATGAGCATATACTAAAACATATTGTTAATTATATGGAAGGTGGAAAGGAATCTTTCAATCATAAAATTAGAATTTATTCAGACATACTTTAATAGATAATATAATTGTTCAAGCAATTAAAAATATATAGAAGGTTAGATACTAAAAAATACAAATTAGATAGGAGTATATGATGAAGATAGGATTTATAACAGATACTAACATTTTAACAAAAAAACAAGGGGATGATAAGTCAAAATTATATAATCAAGAAGGTTTCTTAGATTATATAGATTTTTTTACTAATTATATTGATGATTTAAATAGTACAAAACAAAAAAATGAATTGGTTTATTTGATGCCTGAAACGATAATTGAAGAATTATCTTGTCAGAAAATTGAAGCATATAACGAAAGTTATGAAGCTTTAAATAAAAAATATCAATCTATGCAATATGCTTTAAAAGGTAAATTACCAAATAATAATATAGTAGAAGTTGTAAATAATGAAAAGAAAATTTATTCAAGCAAAGTTAATCTCATTAAATTGAAATACCAAAATAAAATATACAGAGAGTTAGTAAAAGAAGCATTAAATAAATTGCCACCTTTTGATAAAAGTGAAGAGAAAAGAAAAAGTGATGCAGGATTTAAAGATGCCTTAATATGGAAAACTATTTTATATAGTGAAGAAATAGATAATTATGATATAGTTTATTACTTTTCTGGAGATAGAATTTTTGAGGAAAATAGAGGTTATTTAGTAGAAGAGTTTGAAAAAAGACATCCAAATACAAAATTAAATATTAGATTTATTAGTCCAGATGATGAAAAATTGCAAAATTGTTTAAAAGTTATAATTAATGAAAATAGTTTGCCTGAAACAGACTGTGTGAAACTATATAATAAAAAATACATTTTAGAGTTTATTAAAGATGTAGAATATCATTTTACGAATGATATAAAATTAAAAAATGTTGTCTATGGGGAAGAAGAAATATTATTAAAAGAAATATATTTTAAAAATTTTAAAACTGAGGATTTCAAAATAGAAGAAGTAGAGAAACAAGATAATAGATTTATAGTATCTGTAAAATTTAGTACAAGACAGTATGGAATAATTCCTGAAGAAGCTATATTAACTGAAAAAAGAAATGTTAAAGGAATGATTAAACTTGAATTTATAAAAAATAAAAAAGAATTTATGATAGAAGATAGTAAAATAGTTCAAGTAAGATTTGAAGAGACATTACAAGAAATGCTACAGAGATTATCAAACAGTATAACGAATTTGAATATTAATAACCCAGCTCAAGTAATGCTTGAAAGTATAAATAATGCGATTAAACCATTAAAAACAGCTTATGAAAATGCTTTTAAAAATAATTTTGCATCATTATTTCCAAATTATTATTTAGAAGATAATTTGGAGGAAGATGAAACAGATAAAGCAGATGATAAAAATAATAATGAAGATAAAGGAGAATAATAGAAAAACATAAAGTGGCAAAAATTTCTACCACTTTATATTTATTTAGTTATACTTTAGACCACCAATCAATTCAACCCCATCACAGAACCCATTTCTATAATACTTCTCATTCCAATAGCAAATATAATCAAAGAAATTATCATCAAGCTGTTTTAGTTGTTTCTGCACATACTTTCTATTCTGCTCAGGAACATTCTTCAAAATCCTCTCAGAAATTTCATCAAAATAAATCCAATGCTTTTTATCTTCTGCACAATCTAACGAAGCAATAGAATCCTCTCTAAAATCTAACCAATCCTTTAAAATATCATCATTAACCTCTCTTAAATTACTCATAAAAATCTACCTCCAAAATTAAAATTTTTCTCAATAAAAATATCTATCACAAGAGCCAAATTCCTAAGAACAAACGTACCATACCTATTGGGTAAAAATTGGGTAAAATCTTCTCAAAAAATGCCCTAAAAATGCACAAATGTTCTGTAAACAAAAACTCTTGTAAATATTGAAGCACTAACAAAAACTCTAATTTTCACAAACTTACAAAAAGTGGTCAGGTCTCGCTCATAACCCGAAGGTAATAAATCCGAGCTCTACCTGGACAGCTAAAAATAAGAGTTTTAATAGAACTTAACAGATAATTTTACATGCATTATTGGTTAAAAATATCACATTTAAATCTTAATTATTAAAAATTAGTTAAGATAGTCAAGATTTAACAAGAATGCATTAGAATTAAACACAGAGAATACCGCAATTTAACAAGTTTTCACGAAAGATAATTATGCAATAAAAAACATTATGCATAAAAGCTAAATCTAGAAGACAGTAGTAAAATATATGAAGATAAAAATAATATTTAAATACACAGAAAGTTAAAAGACAGTATATATCAGAAAAAACAAAAGATGATCATAATTTATTTAAAAATAGAAAAAAATAAGAACATCATTATACTGTATTTGTATAAATTATGTTCTTCTTATTATTATGATAAATTATCATTATTATTATTTAACTCATCTATTGCATGTCTGGTTGCAGCAACTATAAATGCAGTAAAAGTAGTTTCCTTTCCTCGTATAGCTTCTTCTACATCATCTATTAAATCATTTGGAAATCTAATGCTACGTTGAGTTGTTGATGGAATTATAGGTATTTTAAAACTATTCATAGTAACCTCCTGATACTTATTATAAACAAATTGTCAAAATACATATGTAATGCATTTGAATTACATTTGAATCACATACAAAAAAAGTATTTTAATATATTATAAAGTAGTAATAATAAAAAGTATGTCGAAATTTGTCAATAAATTTCAACAGATTTTAAAATAAAAGGAGGAATGAATAATGGCATTAAAAAAATGTAAAGAATGTGGAGCAGAAGTAAGTTCAACAGGAGTTTGCCCTAAATGTGGCAAAGACCAGAGAAATTTTTTTGTAAAACATAAAATGATAACATTTTTATTAGTAGTTGCTGTTTTAGCAATAATAATTGGATTTAATGGAGGTGATAATAATACAAATCAATCTACACCAGTATCAGCTAATATATCATCAACAAATAACAACTCAGATGGAAAAGAAAATACAATAGTTAACGTTGGAGAAGAAATCAAAACAAATGACACAAAAATAACTTTTGTCTCAGTACAAGATTATACAAGTTATAAATCATATTCAAAGCCAAAAACAGGAAATAAAGTAGTAAGAGCAGAATTTACATTTGAAAATATCTCAAACTCAGATATTTATTTAAGTAATTTAGAATGTTATGCAGATGGAGAAAAATGCGAATCTTATTATTCAGCGGATGATTACAAAAGCCCAGCGTTAGAAAATTTATCAAAAGGAAAAAGAGTTAAAGCAGTGGTTTATTATGAAGTACCTGTAAATGCTGAAAACATTATATTAGAATACGAAACAAGTGTATGGACTAGTAAAAAAATAGAATTTAAAATTAAATAAGACAATTTAGACAGTATTTGATTATAATATTTACGATGTGTAAAAGAATTCACTATGAATTTTAAATAAAGAAAAAAGAAATATAAGATAAAATAAATAAAACACCTGCTTATTAGTAGGTGTTTATTTTTGCTAAAAAAAACATAAACAATCCACATATTGTGATATAATAGTGGAAAACTAAAAGAAAAAACAAAAAAGGAGGAAAAACAATGTGCACAGCAGCAACATACAAAACAAAAGACTTCTATATAGGAAGAACACTAGACTATGAAATCTCATACGGAGACGAAATAACAATAACACCAAGAAACTACGAATTCAAATTCAAAGAAAAAGAACCAATAAAAACCCACAACGCAATAATAGGAATGGCATATGTAGTAGAAAACTACCCACTATATTATGACGCAATAAACGAAAAAGGACTAGGAATAGCAGGACTAAACTTTGTAGGAAACACCCACTACAACGAAAAACAAGAAGGAAAAGACAACATAACACAATACGAATTCATACCATGGATACTAAGTCAATGTTCAACAGTAAAAGAAGCAAAAAAACTAATAGAAAAAATAAACTTTTTAAACAAACCATTTAATGACCAATTACCACTAGCACAGCTACACTGGATAATCGCAGACAGTACAGAAGCAATAACCGTAGAAGCAGTAAAAGAAGGAATAAAGATATATCAAAACCCAGTAGGAATATTAACAAACAACCCACCATTTGATAAGCAAATGTTTGCACTAAATAATTATATGAATTTATCAGCAAAATCGCCAGAAAACAAATTTGCAAAAAATTTGAATTTAGAAAGATATAGTAGAGGAATGGGAGCAATAGGACTTCCAGGAGACTTATCATCACAATCAAGATTTGTAAGAGCAAGCTTTGTTAAAATGAACTCAATTTCAAAAGATACTGAAAAAGAAAGTGTCAGTCAATTTTTTCATATACTCAACTCTGTTGACCAGCAAAGAGGATGCTGTGAATTAGAAGACGGAAAATATGAAATAACAATTTACACATCTTGCTGTAATGCAAGCAAAGGAATCTATTACTATACAACATACGATAATCATCAGATTACAGCAGTAGATATGCATAAAGAAAACTTAGATAATAAAGAACTTATCAGATATCCATTAATAAAAGAAGAACAAATAAAAATGCAAAATTAAATTTTAATATAGATGAGAAAAAATAAGTTATCTAAACTAAATTGCCAAATTGTAACAAGACATAAAATTGTATAACAATATAAAAAGAAAAAGAGCCGTCACACAAGACGGCTCCTTTAAAAGCGCAAAATTAAACAGATGACAATAACACTAATGCTCCAAAACAATCCAATTCTTGTAAAGTAGAATTTCCAATAGAAAACAAAATGCTAATATTACGCAAATTGGAAGAAAAATCAGAAATATCTACTGCGAAATCAGCACGATTAACCATAATCAGCAAACTTTTATCATCAAAATCACGAGTAAATATACACAACTCATTGTTGATTTTGACAATATTAAAATTTGCGATAGAAAGAAAATCTGCAAAGGAGTTTCTTAATTTCCCCAAATTCTTGAAAAAATGAAGAAACTTTTTATCAATCCGGTTCCAAGGAAAACACTTTCTACAAAATGGATCCTTTTGACCAGAAAGACCAATTTCATCCCCGTAAAATATAGAAGGAATACCAGGTAAAAAATATAAAATTAGATAACTAATCATAGCCCGAGCTCTTCCTAATCTATATTCCTGAGGAGACAATGTATCATTTTCAAATTGCCAGTTTTTATCATGGTCATCAACCTCTTTGCCTGCAAGCTTTGTAATCATACGAACAGAATCATGAGTCGATAATAGATTCATAAGACTATATGCAATTTCATGAGGATAATCCTCAATGTACACAGAGATTAAAGTTCTCCATAAATTGCTAGACCAAAGATCACCATATCTGACATAAGCTAATATAGCATCTTTTACAGGATAATTCATAACAGATGTTAATTCATTTCCTAAAAAATATTCCATTCTATGACCGTAATTACATTTGTTACTGGCATTATCCCATACTTCTCCAATAATAATGATCTTATCACAAAATCTTTTTGATGATTCACAAATCCTATTTAACGTAGAATTATCTAGCTCATCGGCAACATCAAGTCGTAAACCGTCAAAACCTAACCGAAACCAAATGTCAAGAATACCACCACTGTTAAAAAAGTAATTAATATAACCTTCACTTTGTTGGTTTAACTTTGGCAAAGTTTCAAATCCCCACCAAGATTCATAATGAATGCCATCTGGCCAGAAATAGTACCAGTTCCTATAAGGACTATCTGTACTATTGAAAGCACCATTCACAGGATAGCGATTATTTTTATTAAAATAAATGCTATCAGAACCTGTATGATTCAAAACCGTGTCTAAAATTACTATCATGCCCAAGGAATGAGCCTTAGACAGCAGTTCTTTTACATCATCAAGATTCCCAAGAACAGGGTCTACCTTTGTATAATCAGAGGTGTCATAACGATGATTACTCTGAGATTCCCATATAGGATTCAAATAAATAACTGAAACACTTAGACTCTTTAAATAATCTAATTTTTCAGTAATTCCACGTAAATCTCCGCCAAAGAAATCAGAACAGATTTTGTCATCTGTGTAAAAAGGCAATTCACCCCATTTTCGATAAGTCCTATCATTAGGTAAATTTGTTGTTTTACCACTTCTGTAAAATCTATCAGGAAAAATTTGATACATTATACCTTTGTTCATATTTGGATGTGTTTTGACTGGTGTATAAACGGTAAGTTGCCAGTTACAACCTGAATTATCAGTGCTTATAAAAGCTTCCCATGAATCATAACATTTTTTCAGATATTTCCGAGAACCATATGATTCAAATACGAAATAATACTCGTAGATATTTATTTCCAAATTTGAAATATCCACTTTAAAATAATCGTAGTTTTCATCGGAATATTCAAAATTCAGGCCAAACTCTAGTGAATTGTAAGCCTGTTGAAAGCCAAAGAAAACAAGTTTAACATTGTACGGCTGAATATCTTTCCGCAATTTTACCCGAAAAGTAAGACCTTTTCCTTCTTTAATTGGTCCAGTGTGTGACTTAAAATAAGTGTCTAAACTGTTAAAAATTGTACTCATAATAATCAACTCCTTAATAAATAATATAGTTGTTAATAGTTCCAATGACTATAAAATAACATTTTTGTATAGGTATGTCAATTAAAAAATAAAATAATTAACATTTTAATAAAAGAATGATATAATATAACTTAGGAGGATGAAAATGAAAGTTTTAGTAATATCAGATATCCACGGCTCAGGATATTATGCCGAAAAAATAAAAGAAATAAATGAAAAAGAAAAACCAGAAAAAATAATATTGTTAGGAGATTTATATTATCATGGACCAAGAAATAATTTAAGCCAAGAATATAATCCAATGAAAGTAGCAGAAATATTAAACTCCTTAAAAGACAAATTATTGGTAGTAAAGGGAAATTGTGATGCAGAAGTTGATGAAATGATATCAGAGTTTGAATTTCAAGATCATATATTGATGGAAATAAACGGAAAAAAATTCTATTTTACACATGGACATAAATACAATATAGAACAAATTCCATATGAAGACTTTGAAATAATGATATATGGACACATTCACCAAGGATTTATTCAACAAAAAGAAGGATATATTTTTGCAAATCCAGGTTCAATATCACTTCCAAAATGCAATACAGAACATAGTTATATAATATTAGAAGATAATAAAATAATTTTAAAAAATGTAGACGGAAAAGTTATACAAGAATACGAATATTAATTTTTACCAATTTAAGAACGTACACATAGTTAACTTGATTTTCAACAAATTTAACAATATCCAAAATGGTTTAAGAGTTCATGGCAAGGAAACTAAAAATATTTTCCTTGCCACAAATCTTGTTCTTTCAAAATTTTTTCAAAACCATTTAAAACCCATTTTTTATGTAAGTTCCATTCAGGAGCAACAAGTAAATTTTTCGGAGAATCACCTGAAATTCTATGAATAATAACATTAGGAGAAATATGTGTAATAACATATGTAAGAGCATCTAAATAATAATCCAAAGAAATAGGCTCATAATCACCAGAAAAATACATATTAGCAAGAACCGTATTTTGTACAATATAAGTTGAGTGTATTTTCAAACCTTGTATATTATGCTGGTTAATAAATTTGACAGTGTTTTTTAAGTCTTCAAAATTTTCACCAGGTAAGCCAATCATAATATGAACTACAATATCAATTCCAGCTTCATTTAATAATTTAACAGCTTCTGTGAATTGAACACTTGAATAGCCACGATTTATCAAACTACCAGTAACATCATTAGCGGTTTGCAAACCGAGTTCAACGCATACATAATATTTATCTTTATATGATTTTAATAAATTTATAACATCATTATTTATACAATCAGGTCTTGTTGCGATTTCTAAGCCAACAATTCTGTCATCGATTAATGCAGCGTCATATTTAGCTTTCAGCATATCCAAAGTGTCATATGTGTTAGTGAAATTTTGGAAATATGCAATAAATTTATTGGCACGTTCACTTCTATAACTGTTGAAATAATTTTTTACTTGATTATTTATTTTTTCAGTTATAGTGTGACCAGATCCACATCTAATTAATTCACCAGAGCCTTTTTCACTACAAAATATGCAACCTTTTGTTGATATCTTTCCATCTCTATTAGGACAAGTGAATCCTCCATCTATACATATTTTAAGAGTTCTTTCACCAAATTTTTCTTTTAAATATTTGTTTAAGTGTTTATATCTTTCTTTTTCTTCCATAATGTAAATAGTATAGCAAAAAAGTATAATAAAGGCAATATTATTAAATGAAAAACAAATTATAATAAAAAACTTTCAAAATTTCAAAAAAGTGGTATAATACAACCATAAAAAATATAACTAAACGATAGCTCCTATTAAAAAAGCAAAGTAATAAAATAAAAAGGAAAGTGATACAAATGATACAACTATTTGAAATCAAGAAAAAAGTGAAGCAAATGAAAAACACAGATAAAGAATTACTAGAAAAATATACAGAAATATCAAAGAAAAACAAAGAAGAAATCCTAAGAGAATATAACACAAAAGAAGATGGATTAACACAAAAAGAATATGAAAAAAGATATGAAAATAATGGTCCAAACATAGTAGTAAAAAATGAAAAGAAAAGCTGGATAGAATTCTTTATAAAAGCATTTAATGACAAATTTATATACATATTACTACTATTAGCGGTAATAGACTTTGCACTAGCAGACAAACTTGGAGCAGGAATAATAGTAGGAATTGCAGTAGTCAGTGCATTTATAAAATTTTGCCAAAACTATTCAACATACAAATTCAATCAAAAGCTAAAAGCACAAATATATTCAAGTACAAACGTTGTAAGGAGCGGAAAAGAAAAGGAAGTAAGAGTAGAAAATATAGCAATTGGAGATATTGTAAAACTAAATGCAGGTTCAATAATACCAGCAGATATAATATTAATAGAAAGTAAAGATTTATTTTTGAACCAGTCAGTATTTACAGGAGAAAGTGTATTGGTCGAAAAAACAATAATACCAAATGAGCCAAAAGGAATATTTGATATTAACAACATATGCTTAATGGGTTCAAGCGTAGTTAGTGGAAGTGCAACAGCGGTTGTAATACAAACAGGGTTTGATACATATTTAGGCAGAATGAGCAAAGAAGTTGACAATAAAAAAGAAATAACAAATTTTGAAAAAGGTATGAATAACATTACAAAACTATTAATAAAATATATGGTAGTAGTATCAATAGCAGTATTTGTAATATATGCATTCATAAGACATGACTTAATGGAAGCATTACTATTTGCTTTATCAGTAGCAGTAGGAATAACACCAAGCATGTTGCCAATGATAGTGAATGTGAATTTAACAAAAGGAAGTAAAACACTGGCTAAAAAGAAAACACTGGTAAAAAATATACAATCAATTCAAAACTTAGGAGCAATTGACATTTTATGCACAGACAAAACTGGAACATTAACACAAGATAAAATAACATTGCAAAAATACATAAATGTAATGGGGGAAGAAGATTTAGAAATCCTAAAATATGCATATTTAAACAGTTACTATGGAACAGGAATAAAAAATTTAGTTGATAAAGCAGTAATAGCATATGGAAATCAACATAAAATAAAACAAGTTATAAAAGAATATGAAAAAGTAGATGAAATACCATTTGATTATACAAGAAAAAGAATGAGTGTAGTTGTAAAGAGTGAAGATTGTTATAGAATGCTTACAAAAGGTGCAATAGAAGAAATTTTAAAATGCTGTAAACAAGTAAAATATAAAGATGAGATAATTCCAATAACAGAAGATTTAGTAAAACAAATTGAAGTAAATGCAAATAATTTATCAAATATGGGAATGCAAGTAATTGCACTAGCAACCAAAAAGGAATATCCAGGTGTAAATATATTTAATAGTAATGATGAAAGTGAAATGACATTTGTAGGATATGTTGCATTTTTAGACCCACCTAAAAAAGATGTAAAGAAAACCATAAATGATTTAAAAAAAATCGGCGTAAAGACAAAAATTTTAACAGGTGATAATGCATATGCAACAAAAAATATATGTAATACAGTAGGATTAAAATCAGACAGAATAATTACAGGTGTAGAACTAGATCAAATGACAGATAAAGAGCTAGAAAAAGTAGTAGAAGAAGTTGATGTTTTTGCGAGATTAAATCCATTACAAAAGGAAAGAGTTGTAAAAACATACAAGAAAAACGGTCATGTGGTAGGATATATGGGGGACGGTGTAAACGATGCACCATCACTACATACAGCAGATGTAGGAATTTGCGTAGATTCTGCAACTGATATAGCAAAAGAGGCAAGTGATATAATCTTGCTAGAAAAAAGTTTGCAAGTAATATATGATGGAGTAATAGAAGGAAGAAAGGTATATGGTAACATCATAAAATATATGAAAATGGCATTAAGTTCAGACTTTGGAGATGTATTTAGCATATTAATAGCAAGTATCTTTTTACCATTTCTACCATTGTTGCCAATACAAATGTTAATACAAGACTTTTTATATGACATATCACAAATAGCAATCCCATATGATGACGTAGATAAAGAATTCTTGGAAAAACCAAGAAAATGGGATACAAAAGGACTTGGAAAGTTCATGAATGTAATGGGAATTACAAGTTCAATAACAGATGTAATAGCGTTTGTAGTATTTTGGTTTGTATTTGGATATAACAGTGTAGATAAACAATCATGGTTTCAAACTGCGTGGTTTGTAGAATGCTTAATAAGTGAAACAATGATAATTCACTATGTTAGAACTGCAAAAATACCATTTATTGAATCAAGAGCAAATAAATTTTTAACAATATCAACATTTATAACAATAGCAGGAACAATAGTAACACCAATATTGTTACACAATGTAGGCACATTTAATTTTGAAATATTACCAGTAAGTTATTATTTGTTTGTTGTCTTATTACTTATAATATATACTATACTTGTTCAAAGTATAAAAAAAGTTTATATTAGGAAAAATGGAGAGTGGCTATAAAAAATTTTTTGTGAGATTAATATTTTATTTATTGTCACGTCCAAAAGTTAAAAAAGGAGAAAGAGAATGGAAGAATGCAAAATAAAAAATTTATATAATTTAGAAGAAACAATAGCAAAAAAAATATTTGAGGGAGCAACATACCCATGGGAGGTATTACCTAAAATAAGCGATTTTATAATAGAACTGGGAAATACATTAGATCCAGAAGAATATGACAAAGTAGGAGATGATGTATGGATTGCAAAAACTGCAACCGTAGCCCCAACTGCATACATAAATGGACCAGCAATAATAGGAAAAAATGCAGAAATAAGGCATTGTGCATTTATAAGAGGAAAAGCAATAGTGGGAGAAGGCACAGTAGTTGGAAATTCAACAGAACTAAAAAATGTAATATTATTTAATAAAGTTCAAGTACCACATTATAATTATGTAGGAGACTCAATACTAGGATATAAATCACACATGGGAGCAGGATCAATAACATCAAATGTAAAGTCAGACAAAAAATTAGTAGTTGTAAAAAATGATACAGAAAAAATAGAAACAGGACTTAAAAAATTTGGAGCAATGATAGGTGACGAAGTAGAAGTTGGATGTGGTTCAATTCTAAATCCTGGAACTGTAATTGGAAGTCATAGCAATATATATCCATTATCTTCTGTAAGAAAAGTAGTTCCAGCAAATAGTATATACAAAAATCAAAATGAAATTGTAGAGAAATTATAGAAATAAGAGACTTAATAATTGAATAATATAAATACATATTAGGAGAATTAAATGAAAAAAATTAATAAAAATTCATTAATAAAAAACATAACATTTTCAATATCAGCAATAGTAATATTAATTATCACATATACATATATGAAAAACACAAAAACTATTTATTTTTGGGACAATGCAGGATACTGGGAAAATTCAATGAGATTATCAGACTTACTAAAAAGTGAACCTAAATTATGGATAGAAGAGATATTATCTAGTATATTATTTTTAGACCATACATATTTGCCAGCAATTATTCCAACAATAGGTATGTCAATATTTTCTAAAAGCAGAATGACATATACAATAATTAACACAATAATTTATGCAATACCAGTAATATATTTGTTTTTAGACATTGAAAACAAATTATTAAAAAATAATGACACAAAATCTAAAATAATTTTAAATATTTTAATTGTGCTAATGTCAGCACCATTATTATTAAGCTTGAATTTTGAAGGATATGTTGATATTGGAGGATTAATAATAGTCTTATTAACAATAAAACTGTATTTTTTTGAATTAGAAGACAAAAAAAGCAAAAAGTATATTTTAAAATTAATATTTATAGGAATATTGCTAATCACATCATTCTTTTTTAGAAGATGGTACATTTACTGGATAATATCTTTTTTAGTTGCATGTATAGTGTATGATGTTGTAAAAATAATAAAAACAGAAAAAGGAAAAACAAAAATAGAATTAATAGAATTTCTACAAAAATACTTAATTATAGGAATATCAATTTTAAGTATAGCACTACTTACAATTGCATTATATTATTTTAAATTTAGAAATAATAATATAAAAGATTTTTATTTATATAAATTGTTATTTTATAATTATTCTTATGCGTATACAGCATATAAAAGAGGAATTATATATGAAATATTAAACTTTTTAAATCATATAGGATTAATAAATATAATAATAGCAACAATTACAATAATTTATTTAAACATAAGAAAAGAAAAAAATAAAACAGAAAATAAAATTGTAAATATTTTATTTATGCAAATGATAATATGCTTTATATTATTTGAAAAAGTACAGACTCATGAAGTACATCATTTACTATTATACTTACCAGGAATAGCAATAATAAATACAATAGGAATAAAAAATTTATTAGAAGATAAACCACAAATAGCAAAAATACTAATTGTGATTTTTATGGTAAATATAATATTACTATTACCATTTTTTAATGAGTGCAAACCAATTATAAAACTAAAAAATTATGGATTATTAATAGATTTTGATTTTAAACCAGCAGTAAGGGAAGATATAGACGAACTACAAAAAATAGATGAATATATAGAAGAATTAAGTGAAAATTCTACAAAAAGAATTTTTATAAATTCATCTTCAACAACATTAAATAGCTCAATTATCACATATTTTGAAAAATCTCTAAACATAAACTATAATTCAAAACCATATCTGATACCAATATGTGATGTAGACAAAAGAGATGGAGTGCCATTACAAATTTTTTATGCAGATATAGTTGTTGTAACAAATCCAGATCAAATACATCTAGATGCAAATGAACAAAAAATAGTAAGCTATATAAATAAATTATTTATAAACAATGAAGGGATTGCAAAAAACTTTGAAATAATAAACAAAATGAAACTTGATGATATGGAAGTATGTTTTTATAGAAAAAATAAAGAAATTTATAGTAGCGAAAAAGAACAGTTTTATATAAAATGTAATGAAATAATAAATGAATAAATAGAAAAAAAGCAGTAATAAAATTAAAAAGATATTACTGCTTTTATAAGGTAAAATAAGAGATAATGAAAACAATTAAATTATTAAATTTATTATATCAAAAAGAAAGTGTCGAAATCCATCGAAATATGTAAAAATAATTAAATTTTTTTGAAAAATAGTCGAACAAAAGTAAAAAAGAATTTTATAAGTAAAAATAAGATTTTTAATGTCAAAAATTGCGATGAAAAATCCTTGCAAAGTACTGAAATTAGTAGTAATATAAAATAGTCACAGTACAAAACAAAAGAAAAGGGGGATTTTTTTGAGAACATTTTTTGGCAGTGTATTTATCGAAAAAGAGAAACTTGATGAAGCCGGAATAAAATACCCAATAAAATTGGAATATTATAAGCAGATAAATGAAGATGAAATAAGTAATTATCAAAAACCAAAATATGGAATAGAAATAATAAAAACAGAATATAAACCAGAATATACAAAAGTAGAGAATAAAAAAATAAAATATGTTACAAATGACGAAATTGAAGCAAATCAAATCTTGAATATTTTTAAAATAAATCAGGTGACTCCAATTAATTCAGAAGAAGTCATAGTAGACTTGTTTAGAAAAAATTTTAATGTCTTTTAGGGCGTCCAACTAATGAAAAAACGCCCCTAAAAGGCTATTGGATAATAGTTTTGAGGCATGCACTTTTGACTTTTTCTGTGCCTCTAAGGATATATATTATTTATAAGTATGTCCGTTTGATTGGAGTGAAAAATAGAAAATCTTAAATAAAAAACTGAGGAATGCTC
>OHAQ01000289.1_pt1 | contig 38664 bp, 39 predicted proteins | sample 1577111 | NCBI WGS metagenome assembly OHAQ01 (sample SAMEA3541549, study PRJEB24748) | human gut metagenome | biome: human gut; feature: human-associated habitat; material: faeces | place: China | collected 2012 | reverse complement strand
CGCGGTTTTTAAGGTCTGAGCATATACTTGCGTAAAAGCTTGCTGACTCATTTTCTGAGATCCATGTTCCAAGAATCTCCTTCTGACCCTCCATGTTGATACCGAGTACAGAGTACACGCACTTATTGATGATTTTATTGTCTTTGCGCGAATTAAAAACGATTCCATCAAAGAAAACGACAGGATAAATGTCCCCGCCTAATAACATACCGCCCCTAAATAAAAGATCCCCAAGCTGCGGTTCGAGGATTACTCATGTTGCTTTACAGATTTTCTGCACAGATATATTCCACGGCATCAGTTCTTCCAGAATATCCGGATTGGTCAGAAACTCCATGCTCGGAAGAATGGTAAGAATCAGCTCAAAATACCTGAAAACATCAAGCCTGTTCGCTTTTGCTGTCTCAACGATGCTTCTTTATAAGGCATCCCCTGCTTTTCCTCAAAAGCAGAATTCACCGCATCTGCAATTTCCGATTCATAAACACCGGCCATGATCAATAGCTTCCGCACCTTGATGGGATTGAGAGATAGTGTGTCTGCAATCGTCTGAAGAGAGTTATCTTCTTCGTAGAGAGCCACAGCCGCTTCCATTTGCTCCTGCAGGATAGCTGCCGCATCATAGTTCAGCTTCAACGGTTTCCGACCGGCACCGGGTTTTCTTGGTTTATATGGTCTTTTATCTCCCACAAATATTCTCCAATCTCACAGAATTCCGATCTTTTTCCGATATTATATACGCTCCTTCTGGCCACGACTCACCTTCCCAGACAAAATCCGAATCATACCGCACAGCTTTGGCAGCTTCACCGCAGAAATCATTATCTACACACCACTGCATCAAGGTATCATCTTCCAATGTCAGGTATCCATGCGCAAAACCTCGTGGTATATACATCTGCTTTCGATTTTCAAAAGACAGCACCGCACTGTAAGCATGACCATAGGTTTCCCCCGGGCGCAGATCCACAGCCACATTGAAAATCGAACCATGCAGGCAGGACACCAGCTTCGCCTGTGCGTGTTCCCCTTCCTGAAAATGCATACCACGCAGCGTGAACGCTTTCTTGCTGTATCCCTGGTTGATCTGTCGAACAGTGAAATTTATAGATTGGTCGTATGGCACGGCAAGATATCCTCTGAAGTCTTCAAAGGCCGGAGCTGTGAGTATTATTGGCTTCGCCTGTCTTGTATTCATCGTTGCACCTCTTTCTTTATTTTCGTTTCAAACTATATGCTTTTTAGGAAAACACAGGATGTTCTCCCCTGTGTTCACCACTGCTTCCGATATTCTCTTGGACTGCTGCCTTCCACCTTGCGGAACATCCGACTAAAATAGTTTGCATCTCCCATGCCGACCGCAACACCAACTTCATCCACAGTCATATCTGTGAAGCGAAGCAGCTGCTTGGCTCTGGTAATCCGTTTTGAAATCAGATAGTTGTTGACCGTCGTTCCGTAAGTCTCTTTGAAGATTTTGGACAGATAGAACTTGTTGATGAAGAACTGCTCTGCCAAATCATCCAATGTAAGCTTCTCTGTAAAATGCTCGTCTAAATACTCCTTCACAGCTGCCAGTTCCATTCTCTTTCGACTTACCGTCACACACTCTGGATGCCATGACTGTTCCATCAGAAGGGTCCTCCCTCGCCAGAGAAGACAACGAAACACATGAAAGACACCAGATACGATCTCTGGGATACATGTGGGTGAACAGCCTGCAAAGAGCCGACCTCCTGCAAATGGAGCAAGGATGTCCGGGCAAAGGTCGATGGGGTGTAAATGATTCGGGAGGAGCTTACGGAAGAAGATTGTGGATTGAATAGTTCTTGGTCCATAAGCTGCTCCTTTCCTGCTTGTTCATTTAGTTTTCTACCAACTTCATCAATTGGTCTTCACTTTCGCTCATCGCTCTGTAAATACATGCTTCCCAGTAATTTTTACCAAATATTTTTTCTGAAGATTGTGCTTTGCATCTCAATAATCGAACACAGTCCTTTACTGAGAAACCATTCACTAGACACACTCTGATATTTTCGCATTCTGTAGATAAAATACCATTGCTTCGTTTCCGATACCGTTCAAGCAGATGCAATGTTTCAAAATGCTTCTTAATAATTCCCGTAATCTCTGTTTCATTCTCGAATTCTAACCAAAATGAAATTTGTGGAATTTTGTCAATCACATAAAATGTAGATTTAAGATATTTCGTCTGCGGAAGAACATCATAATAAAAATGAATAACTGTTCTTTTTATCTCACCTTCATTTTTCAGAAACAATCGTTTTCCCTTTACACTATTGCAATGACTGCAACACGGAACCAAATTAGGAGCAAATATAATATACTCAGGATATTCACTTTCTGAAAAATAATGATCCATTGTTGTCGGTTCTGAAATCATACAAAACGGACATACACCTCTGCGTTCGTTGGGAACATTGTCAAGCAGTTGATTTTTTACCGTTTGGAATACTTTGCTTGTTTTATAAGAATTAGCCATCAACTGCACTTCATCAGGATTCATCATTTTTATAGGTCTTATTTCATGTAATGTATTTTTATTCTGAAAATAAAATTGGTATCGCTGAAAAACCTTATCTTTTAGATTCAGCATTTTTCCCCGGTTCCCATAGCTACACACTTTGCAATCTTTTTGCGTTATACTACATTCTTTACAATGATCATTCCTGTATGTTTTGCTTTGAGCCACATTCTCGAATACCTCTTCATTATTTATCGTTGGTTCACTCAACTGATTCATAATCTCTTATTAGTCCTTGTAACAGCCTTTCAAATAGATCATTGCGTTGAAAGACAATGCCCCATCAAAAATCCCTAAAGCGTCCTCAAAACTCATTTTTTTGCTCAGATCATTTAGAATTGTCTTATAATTGCTTTCTGATCCATTTACATCAAAAATATCATTTGTAATATTCGTAACATTTTCCCCAAAGCATTCCAATGTCGGTGTTCTCACCATAAGAGCATTATCAATTCTTGACAATATCTGCACATATCTCGAAGGAATTTCTTGAACAATTAAAGGCGAATGTGTCGCAAAAATCGCATAAGAATCAAATTCTTCAAGCAATCTATAAAGCATCCGCAACGTATTGGCAACTGCGTTAGGGTGCAAATGCAACTCTGGTTCGTCAAACAATAAAATAGATTCTTTTTCAATTGTTGCCACTACTTCAGTCATTGTACAGAGCAGTATATATTGGCCTGAACTCCAATGAATATTATCTATCTTACCTTCTACTGTCTGTTCAATCAAATCAAGATGCTCTTTTTCAATCAACTCCTGCATGATAGTTTTCCATGATTCCAAACGCCCCCTATGGCGAATGGTTTCTAATGCTTTAAGAAAATTATGCTTCAGTTCATCTAGGGATAAAGTCCCATGTTCAGACTGTATTCCACAGTATGCGTAACTATTGTCTTTATAATCATTTCCTTCTGCCACACGCTTACGAAATTCATCAAAGGCACTATATGAAATCGATATAACCTTATCCACCGGTGGACGCTTGCCCTTAAACGATTCTTCTTTTTCTGAAACACTTCCTGTAAGTCCACTAAGTGATTCCGCAAGATGCGAAAGGATTTGTGTCTTTCCTACGCCATTTTTTCCAATCAATGCATTTATTCTGTACGGAAGATTTTCATTTTTCTTAAAATCGAAAAAGAGTTGCATTCTATCTGTATTATAAGGCACTTTTGCAAAATAGCTAAATGACACATCTTTCTCAAGCAATTGATTTGTTTTTAATAACAATTCAGCCTCGTTCAAAGCCTTTTCTGCACTTGAATCTCGGAGAAGCGATGTCTGAACCCCGTCCTCTTCTAGGAACTTATTTCTTAAATCATGGTCGATTGCAATGTCATTCAATCTTTTAAAAATGTCAAGGTAATCATCTGGGCAATTATTTTTCAGTCTTTGATAATAGTTCAACGTCTGACCAAGGGAACAAAATTTCTCGCCCAGTTGAATGATATTTCTGTCAATAATCCCAGCGACAGCCCTCCCATAGGTATCAGTTCGCTTTTTGTCATAGTCATAGTAATAGATCTTCACATCGCCGATGTCTATGCACTTGCCATCAACATCACAAAAAACTGCATGAAATGTCGTAGTATAACAATAATCGTTCCAATTGTCATCATATAACACCAAACAGTTTTTATAATCACCTGTACGAGGAGGCCATGTGTCTGTTTTATGTATAATTTTCATTATTAAAGTCCTCCCATACTTTTCTGCATCTTCGCCACAGCTTCCGCTGTGTTGCCTGCTGCTCACCTCGTAGCGGTGTGCAAATTCTTGAGCAGCTACCGTGTAGATAAGTCTACACGGCTTTTTCTATTATCAATCATTCTATTTATATGTGCTTCGAACTAGCTCTTATGTTTTTTAATTTGCAATAACTCCAATATATAATGCCACCTATCAATCCCCCAGCTGTATTAGTCACTAGGTCAGATATTTGAAAAGTTCCGACACGAAGGATAATTTGACACACTTCTATACTAAGGGAAAATAAAAAGGAAATCTTAGCTGTCCTATAACAGATTTGCAAAAATCCCTTCTTCCCTTTGAGAATCTTATCTTTTAATGCCCAAAGCATAAGCATTGAAAACGGAATAAACAGAAAAATATTCTCTATTAATTCTGTACTTAACGTGCCATCAGAAAAATGAAAACTCCAATTTCCAAGAACATTTCCTATTGGATTTCCCCAAATCTGACGGCAAAATATGGTTCTAAAAAGAATTAAGCAAGTATATATCGCCAACATATAAATTCTTCTATATTCTTTGGATTTTTTAAATTCATTCATCCAATTACAAAGCACAGCTTTCAATCCAATCTTTTTCCACTCTGTATACAAAAGCATAAAAAGAGCTGCCATAACTATAGACACAAATAAATATTGATAGAGTGCCGAGATGATGTTAACACAAATTTTATCTACTATAGCATACATCTGTCTCTCCTTATTTTTTTATCTTTATCAAAAATCCATTAACCATAGAAAGTGCTGCATCATTTTTTAATGCCAAGAGTGCAGTTATGTAAACTATAATCGACATTAAAATTTTCATAATAAGATTTACGATAAATGCAGTCAAAAAAACATTACAAACAGCAGAAACAATAATAATCCCAATGCATCCCATGAGTAGACTTATCACATAGCGCAAAGAAACCTTTATTCTTAATACTTTCCTAACATAAAAATATTGATAAACACACATAAGTACTTCAGCCAAAAGAGTCGTAAATGCAGCTCCGTTTTGTTTAAAAGTTCCAATTAAAGCAAAATTCAAAACAATATTCAAAACAGCGCTCATTATAGTTCCTTTTAAAACGACTGTTTCTTTTTTCATTGGCAGTAAAACAGCATTAGTGTAATACGTTGCAATCATTGAAAACGCCAAACTCAGACTTAAAATTTTTAAAGATGTTGCAGCTTCTGCATATGATGCTCCAGCGATAATTTCAATTACAGCATCAGATGTAACAAATATTCCAACCATCACCGGAAGCAATATCATCATGAACATCTTAAAAATATCAATTGCTGTTTTTTCATACTCTTTCTTGTGATTTGTCGCAAGAAAATTGGATAATCTCGGTAAAGCCACGAGAATAACTGCCGCTATACAGCTTTTCAGCACAGTATAAATATTAACAGAGGTTGAATATAAGCCCACATGAAATTCATCAGACAAGAATCCAAGTATTGTTTTATCTGAGTTAACATATATTGTCGTTGTAACAGTAGATGCAAAAATTACCATGATCGGCTTGAAATGCTTTTTTAAGTTAAGATTTCTTGTGAAACGTATTTTTACATATTTTTTTGCATGAAAAAAATTAAAAATATTGGCACCCGCATTAGCAACAACTGTTGTTGCTGCATATATAACATAATCGGCCTCATTATGAACAAACAAAAACAGTAACACTAAAGCAATAATATGTACCACGAGAGAACGCACCGTAATATATGCATAATCTTCGACAATCGAATAAAGCCATGTCACACCAATCATATTACCAAATATCGCTAAGCTTTGAATGGCAATCAAAGGTATATACGAGTGAAACTTAGGAACAGCAACGACCACAATAACAAGAGCAATAATTGAAATCACAACAGATATTATATTGATTGAAAACATTTCACTGGAAAATACTTCGAGATCCTCTTTGCTATCTCGAACTCTTGCTCCTTCTCTGATTGCATATGTTGCTATTCCCAAACCTGCAATCAGCACAAAATAACTCACAACAGAATTTGAAAAATCCACTTTTCCCATATTCTCGACTTGCAAAACACGTGCAGCATAAGGATATGTTATAAGCGGAAATATAACTGATAATATTGTTTTCAATCCATTCAGTAATGCATTGACTCCAATAGACTTCTCTTTTCTTCCCATAAATAACCTTTTACCTCTTAATCATCTTTAATATCTTTTTTGTCGCCCACCTAATGAAATTTGACCATCCTCCAATTTTTATTGAGGCATTCATTTTGGACATGCTGCCCCCCCGCTAATTTTTCAATTTGATGAAGATTATAGGAAAGATATTTCGGAAGCGCAAACGGATATATTGCAACTCCGTGTTCATCTATATCTATTTTTATCGTATGTAATTGATCCATTGTTTTAACCAACTCATACTGTTCTTGATCCTGCTTGGAACGATTTGGAAACATATAAAAGATATTCGTTGATGAGTCTGGAATTCGAGTGTAATATTCAATGTATTTCTTTTCCCCAGTAGTGCAGTATTCTTTAAGGTACGGGTTTTGTTTTAAATGATCAAAATGGTGACTTAATGAAAACTGCCCAGCGAAAGAATAGGATATTTCTGCATTTAATTCCATTGCAAGAATTGTACCTATAAATCCACCTGATGAAGCCCCTACACATCGAATAGTGTATCCCTTCGTTATACTTCTAATAAAATCAATCAGCTTATCATAAGTATTAATCCTACTATTGATTCCCTTAACATACCAGGACAACCAAATATCACGAATAAATATCTCTATTTCAGGTTTGCAATCCGCTCGCAAATTAGACCATTCATAACGATCTTCTTTGATTATTTTATCTTCAAATGACTGAAGATTATCTTTTTCATACAAAGCATTACTAGAGCAATAAATATATGCTAATCCGTTCTTACAGCTATTGTATTCAATCTTATAATTATATTTCTCATACTCCGCTTGAATCAAATCATATATATCATTCATCCTTATATCCTCAAATCAGTTAATTCTTTTCTTACCATATAGTTCTGGAATAAAGCGATTACTAAATATGACAATAGGAATCACCACCAAAACGCATACTATAAAAACAAATAATGTCATAAAAAACTCAGAAATATGTATTGCCATCCGAACAAATATCATTTCTACTATATTTTTAAAAAACTGAGTTAATGAAAATTGCCAAACATAAATCACTATAGAATTCTTTCCACACCATATTAGTGCCTTTGAATTACGTAATAAATCACTAACAAACCATACTGTTGCTATTCCGCAAAAACTAGAGATAAAAAATAAAAATATATTCCCATAATTATTGTTATACATAGTTACACTTGAATTATGCAACGCAACTACTGCCAACAGACACGAGGTTAAAATTATAATGACAAGTTTTCCAAATAAAGACGCTCTTCTGCCAATATCCTCCTTTACAAGAACAGGTTTCAGAGCAAAGCCAGAAGAATAAAACATCAAAGCCATAGGTGTAACATTCAAATAAAATGGAGATTCATCTGGGAAAAAAGCAAAATCAACAATGATCATTGTGCATATCATGCAGATTACAATAATAACTACTGTTGATAATATCTTTTTGACATTTATAAATTTAGATAATATAAAAAACACTATTTCAGTAACAAAAAGTACTTGTAAGAACCAATACCTCCAAAACTGATACATCAAATCTATATCATAAATATTTCCACCTTTAATCACTATAGTAAATACTGCATAATAACAATACGATATTACCCCAAGCAAAATCTGTGGTAATAATATAGTCCTTATTTTTTTTATAAAAAATGCACCAAAACTCATTCTAGTTTCAGCTGCTGTTTTGCCTAACAGTCCAGACAAGAAGAAAAATAGCGGCATATGAAAGCTGAGTATAATTCTATTTAAAGGTGCATCTAATGAATAAAAGCTATGGCCTAATATAACAATTAAAATCGCTATTCCACGTGCTACATCAATTTGATTATTTCTTTTCCTTAATTCCTTCATAATTTCCTACATTCTTCAATCATTATTCTGTAGTTCTCAATAGTTTGATTCACAACAAGTTCCTGTCCTTGTCTCTCTCGAATCCAATTATAAGAAGATTCTGAAAAACTCTCTGCAAGTTGATCTGAGTCAAAAATACGAGAGATATATTCCGCAAGCATCAAAGGTTCATTAAATGTATACAGATAACCATCTTTACCATCTCGAAGCATTTCTGGAACACCACCGACATAACTAGCTACTGTCGGGATACCAACTAACTGAGCTTCACAAAGAGAATTAGGGCTATTCTCAATTGAAGATGGAAGAACCATCACGTGTGCTTTTTTTAGCTCCTCTACAATCTCTTCAGCATTCAATACTCCTGTAAAGTGTATACAATCTTGTAGCCCATATTCTTTAATTTTTCTAAACAACAATTTCACATAACCAGATTGAAGAATCTGATCTTTAATTGTTTGATTCTTCATTATATTTTTTCCAGACATATGCAACTCAATATCTGGATATCTAATTTTTAGATGATACATTGCCTCAAGAAGAATATGTAAGCCTTTAATTGGCTTAAATCCCTGATGCATGAATATTCTATGTCTTTTTATATTCTTCAATTCCCAACGTTTTGCTTCATAAAACTCTGGTCTAATCATTTCAGGCGCAAATAAATATTTTGCATTAGGATTTATAGCAAGCGAAGATACCTTATCCCATGTAGTGCGTCCACCCAAATAGTGGACTCCCTTTAGCATTTCCTGCTCAAATCGACTTCTATGTACTGCACTTCTTTGATCACCAAGAATTCCAGATCCGCGTAACAGATCTCGAATCGTGACATTCTTCTTTATTTCATCGTAGATAATTCCAGCGGTATAATCCTTAAAATAATTAGCTAAAATTCCCTGCAACGTCAAATAAAGTGGTATGTTAGGTTTCATTTTAATAAGTTCATACGGAACCATAGATTCACTTCCATGAATATGGATGAGATCGGGTTTAAAATCATTGATTATCTGGTTCCAATTTTTTCTTGCATTTTCTCCACCCCCATTAGACTTCATCTTCTTCTCATCTGGAAGAAAATAAAAATCAATGTTATTAACACAATACTTCTGTATTTCTTCGCTATTTGCTACTGATACAATAGCTAGGTGAATATCTTCCCTATTCCTTAACTGATCTGCCAGTGCACGAGCCCATGTACATGCATATTCCGCTTTTTTCCCAACCTTATCTGCAACTTCAGGGAACGTAACAAATACAGTCCACATTATTCTCATACAACTCATATCACTAACTCCTTCTAGTCCTCAATCTAATACTTATCCTTTCATCCATAGTAATCAGAATTAAGCCAATTACATATTTCCAGCAATTAGTCTGAATAATCTGCACGTTAACTGCCATAGACAATGCGCACCAAAAAACGATTTGGAATAACATCAATCTTTTATACAAACTAAAACTTGTTTTCATCTTGGTTTGCGCCACTATCATCAGCCAGGCTAATACAGCTGTATAAACAAAAAAACCCAAAAAACTAAAAACATAATATGACATGGCAATATTGGGAATAATGAGCTCTATATGTCCAGTGTTCTGGCCAAAAAATGTTGCCGTAGATTCACCTACAATTCCCAACATTGATAATAACTTGGGGATATTGGCTACCGTATCATACAAAAATGTTGATATTCTTCCATCCGTGCATTGCATAACAGAGTTAATACCATTACCTACTGGAAACACCCCTGCAAAATATTCATTCAAAGCACTTGGTGTTAAATATGTCTCAAATGCTTTCCAAAATGACAATGACATACCATGGGCAATTCTTTTATAAAAAGTTCCTAATAAAAGTGCAAATATTACGGTTACAGAACCACTGATGATTATAATCTTTCTTTGTTTCGGAAAGAAATACAAAAGGACATAAACCATTGCCAATACTGCTACTAAAATACTCCAGCGTGAAACGCTTTTTCCATTGGACCATCCACATGATACATATGCCATCGAAGCAATTATCACAAATACAAATTTCATCCAATACGAAAGCATTCTATTTTCTTTTATAATTTTAAGAATCTGTACATATATAATAACCAATCCAATATAATAAATAATAAGATATTCTCCTGGAATCTGACTTCTATATTCGGATAGAGTATACGTAATACTGGAAACATCTTCAGAAGTAACATTAAAATTAAACAACATATCTCGAATGGGAACATTAGAAATTAAAATTAATGCAAAACAAACTACAATAATAGCCTTTATAACACCAAATTTTCCAAGATAAATTACATTATTTTCCGAATCGTGCTCTATAATCCTTTTTTTATTTACATACGGGATAAGGAAATACATCACCAAATACACTACAACCAATTCAAAAATCATATAAAACACTGATTCCGTATAAAGATTTGTCGTTGCCCATACATGACCATCATACTTATGTATTATACACGTAACTACCGGAGTCACTACATAGCGAAGGAAAGCGATTATCTCAAATATGAGTAATCCCATTCCAGCTTCATATTTGTAAATTTTTTTGATTAACAGGTGTAAAAAACCAAATACCAGCGGTAGTAGCCAATAACAATGTACCGCTGGTTCAGGACTTCCTTTTAACCAACAAATTAAAGTTCCAATTAATCCTAAGAAGAATAGTGCAATTCTAACCCTACGGAAACCAGTCTCTACTATCATACTTCAATTTTTCTCCACTCTTTTGGAATTATGTCATTTGCTTCTGGTTGATCCTTTCTCCAAACTGATGGCACCCATACATTTTTTGTTGTATTTCTTGCAAGAAATGCTGCCCACCAACTAAAAGTACTATTTGATATAATGAAATGTTTACAAGCTTTCATAAGTCTAAGTTCTTCATAATCTGGATTATCAAGATCAACATATTGAATATTTGCATTAAAATGATAGTTTTCTTTTATCCATTCAATATCATCGTGTCCCGTTGAGAAAACAAAAAACACTGGATTTATTAATTTAGATTTAGCTTCCTCAATCGCTTTATTATAGTATTCAAAATCACAAACCTGTAATGCTTTCCATTTTTCGTCTAGGTAATCACCACGACGAATATGCACACAGACAGCATTTACTGCTTCTATTTCTGTCAATTTTTCGATATTTCTTTCAGATGCAGGAGTGATGATTTCCAATTCATCTCTAAGAATGTCTTCAATTCCTTCGACAGTATTTGCATTTTGAAAAAAACCAAAAACATACTTATTCTTTCGATTCGATTTCACAATAGAATATGATTCACTTGCTCTATGAGCATAGTACATTCCTCTTTTACTTCGTTTTAAATATTTCTTCTCACCAATTGCCTGTTTCTTCAATAAACGCCATCCAAGAAAATCAATTCCAAACGCAAATGGTATTGCAAAATAAAATTTTTTTAATTCTTTTACAGCGTCTGTTTCTCTAAGCACAGAAACATTGCTATTTAATCTACAATGATTTAAAGAGTACTCTCGAAAATCATTGCGATGCATATATTCCGTATTAATGACAATCTGTTCGCCAGAATATTTTTCTTGAATCTTTCTGGTATAAGCATACTCAAACATTTGATTGCCTAAACCAGATCGCATAATCAGTTCAATCATCTTTATCTCTTTGTGTGATAATTAGATAGTTAATTATCACTCTTTCCTTTCTTTTTACTTACTGTATGTATGAATTTATACAATTCGGATTTCTTCTAACTTTGCTCTATAACTCACATTATTTTGTCTTAATCTTATGCTTTAATAAACGCATAAAATCTTGTAAACCGATAACTTGCAGAAAAATTCGAATTTTGTGCGTTAAAATATGTTTCCAAGTAATCGGGAACCACTTTTGCATCAATGAATAACCATCTAAAACCGTAGCATCTTTAAAAAACTCCGCTCTGTGATTGCTCTTCATGTTAGACTTAAACATTGCTGAATTTCTATTTATTATTTGCTCTGTTTGCATTTCAATAAGATCATAGGAATTTCCGATTTCTTTTATAATATTGCACCCTTTTTCTGTATGGATAAGGATCTTTGTTGCCCCAAGTCCATCATTGAATTCTGGTGCATCTTTTGCGACTGTATTGCAATCCCAAATTGTGAAATCACTTCTTCTGTACTGCTTTCTAAAATGACAATTATAGCACGAAGGTCTATCGCAAATATTTGCAAAGAAAGCTCTAAGAAACGGATCTGCTTCCATGCCACAATGATAAAATTCTCCCTTTTTCCTCCCGACAAGTTTCATTGTCGGAAAATTGTAACTATATTTTTTGTCTCTGAAATGAACATCTATAATCGTATCATGATATTTTTTAGAAACATACTCTAAATACTTATCAAAAATCATCGGAGACGGAACAGAATGGCAGACAATATCAACAGTTATTAGATTACTATAGTCCTCTTTTAAAAAGGATAAAAGTCCTTCCACCTGACATGGAGTTCCGCTGAATAATACTTGTTTACCTTTATCAAGATTTGTCTTAATATGTGCAAACGTTTTATTTCCAACAATGCTTTGCATATATTTGCTTCCTGCAAATCTAATTAAATCTTCTTCTAAATCAGTTGAAATATGCACTGCATGAAAAGCTTCATCTAAAACGACTCCACAAACAACTCCACCGCTTTTTATCACATAACTTCCTAGATTATAAAAGAACCCACCTGCTGCACTAGCTTTTTTTATCTCCCTGTTCTTGTTCCTAACAATATAAGCCTTTTGCTCGAACGAAGTTTCCTCTACAACATTTTGTATAGGACATACTTTATCGCAAGCACCACATTGTACACACTTATTCTTGTCAACAGACGGGTATAAAAATCCTTCATCGTCGCTAGTCATAGAAATACATCTTAGCGGACATATACTCATACATGCCGTGCATCCACAGCATTTACTCTTATCATTAATTTCTATCATTTTTACCTAATGCTTTCTTTAAAAAATCAATAGATGCTTCCCTATAAAGGCTTAGTCTAGTATCGATTTTGTCATATGGAATAGGATTTTTCAAGTATTTATCAATATCTCCAAAGTCAGATACAAGCCTTTTATCAAAATCAATTATATCAAACAAACTATCAATTCGAGTATTCGTAGATTCTTTTCCTTCTTTGAATCTCATAAAAGTAAAAAACTCTTTATGATTAAGTATTGAAAACACTGTCGCATGGAAGGAATCTGTGCATATATAATTCGCATGCTTAATCAAATTTACGAATTCTTCTGGGCCTGCATCAAACTCCTCTATATCAGAATAGTTTTTATCAACCTTTTTATACTTTCCCATATGAGGTAGCGACACAATGATGCATCCAGTTTTCTCAGCTAACATTCTAGCAAACTTCCTATGCTCTTGATTATTTCCAATCAAATAACACAGTATGTATGGCTTATTTATTAGTTCTTGATCTGCTACAATTGTTGCCCATCGATTTCCATCTAATAAAAGTGTTGGATCACAAACCATTTCAGGTTTCTGCCCTATAGCTTTCTCAACAATAGTAACTGCAGATACTTCCCGAACCGAAATATACTGGAATCTTGATAGAAATGCTTTGGTTTTGGCTATGTAAGCATCTGTAAGGCTACCAACACCAAAGCTTGTGGAATAAGATATTTTATTAATTTCTTTTGGAACCCAATTTAATGTGTAGTAGTCTGCGTCAATATTAGATGGTAACCATAACTGATCACTTCCCACAAGAATATCTGTGAATTCACGTTCCACATAATCGGCAAGCTCTTTGTAAGAACTACATTTGCTCGTCAGTCTAAACTTTTTAATATATGAATTAAATGCCTTTGCTCGCTTTGCTGCCTTTCTACCATAAGACTTATTAATCTTCTGATATAGACGAGAAAATACATACCCCATCTTATTTGCAAATATTCTATAATCTGTAATATGAGACAAATAGTACTTTACTTTTGCTCCTTTCACACTAGCGTCTAAACCTGAATTATCTATTGTATAATTATTTATTCCTAAATCATCCAACATTTGTTGTGTCGCAAATGCCTGCAGTTGACTACCATAATTATGTTGAAAATAGCAAGAAACAATCGCTACTTTTTTATCTTTCATCATTTTTTTACCCCAAATCGAACTTTACTGGCTATATCCTTACCAAATAAAGTTAAAACTTTCTTAATTTTTCCTTTTATCCACAAATATGTTAGAAAATAATATTCATCGAACACACTTCCGCCATTACGACGTATTATTTCTCGGCACTCATTTCTTTTAACTTTTTCGCCAGCCTGTGATACACCACCTAATCGAAAAATACCAACAACAGCATCAACCTCTTTCATGATCGCACCTTTTCTATGAAACCTAAACAATAGTTCCAAATCCATAGAATTCTTAAATGCTACATCATATAAACCATATTTATCGAATGCCGTTTTCTTAATATAGCATCCCATATGGCAAACATGAAACAGCGTTGGTATCTTTTTAAAAGTCATCGTCGGGTGAAGTATATACTCATATCCAGTATCAAAATTTCTTACAAGCTCAGATGCCCGATACATTTCAACGTTTTCTTCATAGGCATCTACTATTTTTTGCACAGCATCTGATAGCAAAATATCATTGGAATTACAAATACCAATGATATCACCTGTCGCAGCAGTTATACCTTTATTAAATCCATCACTAATTCCTTTGTCTGGCTCTGATATAAAATATGCAATTTTATCTTTGTATCGATTTACAATTTCCACAGTCCGATCTGTTGAAGCAGCGTCTATCACAACATACTCTACATTATCATATGTCTGAGATAAAACGCTTTGAATAGTTTTTTCAATTGTATCCTCACTGTTATATGAAATTGTTATTATCGAAACCTTAGGCTTCATTTCAAACCTCCTCGTATAATCATAGTATTCGTTTCAATATTTTTTTTACTCTCCATGGCAAACGATTTTTAATTTTATTCTTTATAGAACAGGTCACCGATAGTTGTGTATCTATAACATCTTCTTTGGTGCAATCTATGGATATTCTTTTTTTCGACGCCGTTGAATGACTAATGCTGGGATTAAATTTTTGAGCCTCTTCAAAACTACTCTCATAAAGATCCAGTCTATTTTTTAAAGGCTCAAACATCCTATTTCCTTTCTCTGTGTTAATCATAACCAAAGAAATTCCTGAGTCAGTATTGATTTTAGAGTTAGTTTTTTCAATTCCCCAGAAATCTCCAATAGTTATATCACCTGAGCGTAATCTTCCCTTAAAACTACACTTATAACAACTATTTCTAAGAATAGATCCGCATAAAAATGATCCATAGTATGGGTCTTCATAGGAATATCCTGAATTAAGCCCATTTGAAGTTTCATAATAATATTTAGAATGTTCTCCCGTTGGTCGTTCGCATTTACTACGAAATTGATACTTAAGTACAGGAGTATTTCCTTTTTGAGATAACCACTGTATATATTTTCTAAATAGTCCTGGCGCTGGAACACCATGGCAAACTACTTCTACACAAATTAAATTATTAAAATCTTTTGCTAGATAGTTTCTAATTGCTGCAATTTGACATCCTGTTCCACTAAAAAGAACATTTTTAGCAGACAACAAATCCTCCTTTATCATTGGGTATACTAAGGATATCTCTGATTGCACATATTTAGAGCCGCTCAATTTATACAGCTCAGATAGATTAGAAATTCTTTGATGACGCACAACATCTACATCTATGTATGCTGCACCATATACTACTCCGCCAGCATCAATAATCGACTTGGCTAATTCACCAAATACACCACCAGATGTACTTTTGGTAATTAATTTTCTATCACGTGTCTTCGCTGCATAAACTTGTTTTACTTTTTCTCTAGCAATAAAACTATATTCAGGACAATTCTTTATGCAAAGACCACATCCAATGCAATCCCTCTTGTTTACATGAGGATAAAGAAATCCATCATGTTTTTCTTTCATTTCTATACATTGCTTTGGACATACTACGCTACACAATCCACAACCATTACAGTTTACATGAGGAATATCTTCTACTTTCTTAACTTTTAATACACTATTAAGCCATTCCAACGCATATCTTCTATCATATTCTACTTGAGAATTAACCTTAGTGTATTCTTGAAGATTAAAAATGTCTGTAGTTGTTCCAAGCCGATTAGTAAGATTATAATGTTCTAATAGAGTATATATTCTTGAGTTCTGAGATCCTGGATTATTATCAGAAAATCTTTTTAATACAGTAAATGGCTTATTATAAATAATCGAAAATACTGTCCCATGAAAAGAATCCGTAATCACATAACTCGCATTTTTTATTAACCCAACCCATTCTTCTGGACCTATATTCTTTAATATTTTCGCATTAACCTGATAAGTCTGTTTTACTGACGGAACAATTACGATTTGATATTCTAACTGCTGCGATACATTCTCAACATATTTCCAATGGTCTTCATTCCAAGACAAAAAATAGCAAAATATATAATTGTTAAGATTTAAATTATATTTAGAAACTTTGTCCCAATCCGTTTTTTGCAACAACAAGGTAGGATCCGGCATAACCGGTACTACTTTACCTGTTAAATTTTTTACAATCTCACATCCGCTACTTTCTCTAACTGAGATATAATCAAAACGATTTAAATAATTCGTTATCTTTGTTGCTTTCTTTCCCTTTATTGATGAGACACCGAAACTACACGCATATGCAATTTTTCTTTCCGTTTCGCTTAAAAAATCAAAATAAAATACGGGATTCAATAAAACAGGCGACCATATCTGATCACTTCCGCATATATATGCATCAAACTCACCGTCTATAGTAGCTACTTCTTTCGGAGAAGAATATCGTTGTGTAATATTAATATGGTTCTCACGAAAGTCATCAAATTTCTTTTGTTTTTCACTGAGTTCTCTTGGTGATCCAGCTACTTTTTTCGCGCAATAGGCATCCCATTTTTCTAAAAATAACTTCAAGGAATTTTTATTCTTAATCAGATTTTCTACTTTTTTCACAGTAGAAGGTGCATAATCAATATTTTCTGTCGGATATCCTTGATTACGTAAAGCTTTTTGAAGTGCATAAGCCTGTAAAATGCTTCCGTAATTTCCGTTATGTAGCCATGTTAATATACCAATTTTCATAATTTCTTTCCTAACTCTCTACAATATAATGCTCCATGCTCCTTAAGAAACTACTAATACTTTTAATCTGGTCTCCCTCATGTTATTCTCCGTCATTTATAATCTCTCAAACAATTTTCCATGTTCCTCAGAAACTCTCCGAGCATTAAATCTGTTATGTACATCTTCCATGCCCTGTGCTACCAATCTATCCCTTAGTCCATCTTCCCAATAGATCCGTAGCACTGCCTTACTTGCTCCTATATCATCGTCAGCTTCTACAAGCAGACCATTTTCTCCATCCCGGATTATATTGGGAATGGCATCCACTCTGCTCGCCACAATGGGCTTTCCTGCCATCATATACTCAGGCAGAGCCAAACCAAAGCCCTCCCAGCGACTCAGTAAACATGCAACATCAAAAAGCTCTACATAACTAATTGGATTATCAACCCAGCCTGTAATATGTAGCCTATCTGCAAATCCATTATCAGCCGCGTACTTTCTGATTTCGTCTTCCTGATTTCCGTTTCCAACAATAATAAAATGTGCATTGGAAATCTTATCTTTCACTTGCTTTGCCATCTTAATAAACACATCTGGTGCTTTTTGAGGAGTCATTCGTCCAACCATACCAACAACAAATGCGTTTTCTGGAACGTTCAGCTCTCTCCTTTTAACTGCACCATGTACTCCATTCTCATAGGCTTCGATGTCCACACCGTTAAAAATGACCTGTAACTTGTCCTCTTTGCATATTTTCTTATCCAATGCCGACTGTTTCTCCGCATCTGAAATGCAGATAATCTTATCGCAGAATGGCGCAGCTACCTTTTCAATAGCTGTGTATATTGTCTTTTTCTTTGCAGAACATCGCATATTAAATGCCCACCCATGTGGATTGTATACACAGTGATTTTTCAAACCAATATCTGCAACACGAGCAATTGCTCCAGCTTTGCTGGAATGGGCATATACAATATCGGGGTTATGTTTTTTTATCAGTGCTCTGACCCCTTTAATCGCCTTTAAGTCATTTACTCCAATAGCTCTGGTCATCTCGACCTGTTCAAATGAATCCACCAAATCTCTATAGTCTTCTTCATGGAAATCTTGTGAGCAAACCAATATATTCTCAAACTTCTTCTTGTCCAAATACTTGAGAAGTATTCGGATGTAGCGATCCACGCCACCTGCGGCCTGCGCCACATGCAATATTCTGATTTTATTCTTCCTCATCCCTCAAATACTCCTCGTCCTTTTTCTTTCTGCAAATTTATGTAAGCCTTTTACTCTCCATGTCCCAACAGGCACACCTTAAACATCTTAAAAATAATCTTCCAGTCCACCCAAAAGCTGCGCCCCTTCACATATTTCGCATCCAGATCCATCCATCCCTCAAAAGAGAGGTCATTACGATGCGGGGCGATCTGCCAATAGCAGCTCAGTCCGGGTGTCACATATAGGCACTGTTTCTCGTACTCGCCCGTACTGCTCCACCTCGCGGGAAAGTGCTGGGTCTTTTCGTCATAATCCTTCCAACTATTTCTCTATTCTCCTAAAGTGTTGACCCTTATTGTCATACCCCTATCAGCCAGCAACCGTATCTCCATCAGGACAGGTCTACTCCAGAAAATCAGTTATATTTAGTGTGTTTTTCACTCCACCGTAGACCATCAGACCTCAACTGAAAGTTTGAGGTAGACATTAACAGACACACGTTCTGTACCCGTACCGCGATTTTACAAATCTTTTTCGTAATCTCATACAATTATCATTAAATTAGATTTACAAAAAAAAGCTGCCAAACCATTTTATTCAGCAGCAAAACTTATACCATATCTCTATCCACTTTTCCTCCCGCATTTCAACAATTCTCACCATTTATCAACCTAATACTCACAAATAATTCAAAAATATTTCATTAACCATTATACCATTTTAACGTCAATCTGTCAACGGCTTTAATGCGATAAAGTAATCAATTTTTTGGAATTCATGAATTTTGACTAAACTGCACGCTTTTCGACTATATATTTTATAGATTTTACACCCGCGAAAACCCCGCCCGTGCGCTGTTTTAAACACTTCTGACGTTTTCTTCATGATTTGCCGATGAGTTCGTTACATCTTGCGTCTGCCGATTTTCCAGTATACCTTTTATAATAGGCAATCGTTTCAGCTTAAAGCCCCTTCAAATAAAACCTGTCCATCCCGCCGTGTACTGCCGACGCCGGCTTCCCTATCTGCCGAAAACCCTCCCGCTCGTACAATTTTATCGCCACCGCCAGATTTGTGTGCGTTTCGAGATACAGGTTTTTGTACCCCGCCGACCGCGCCCAACTCTCCGCCAGCCGCAGCAGCTCTTTTCCGTAGCCCATGCCGCGAACCGTGCTGCTCAGATACAGCTTTTGCAGCTCCGCACAGTTTGCTATGCCGCTAAACTCCGCAACGCCCGCTCCGCCGATCACGTTTCCCGCTTCGTCCAGCGCCGTGAAATACACACGCTTCTGCGGGTCGGCATTGTAAAATCCGCTCATGTGTTCAAGCTCTGGGTCAAAATATACCGTGCCCGCAATGTCAAGATGGTAGTACTCCAAGTTGGCGCGTATAAGCTCGGAAAGCGCCTTGTCGTCGGCAGGCTCTATTTTTCGGTAATTCAGCATATTTATCCCTCCGCGGACATTTTCTCTGTCAAAATTATAACACATTTCGCGCCTTTCTGTCAATAAAAAACAGCCGAGCAATCACCCCGCCTTGAACAGATCAAACAGATCAAACAGATCACGCTCACGCTGAAATGTCGATCGCACAGCAAAAAAGCTCTCCACCGCATTTGGCAGAGAGCCTTTGTCATTTTATCGTTTTAGTTCAGAATATCAGAATATCAGAATATCTGCCAATCGAGCTTTAGCTTCTCTTTCGGCGGAAACCGCTTGTCAAACTCCTCAGCCGCCGCCCCGTCAACAAAATAGCCTGCGGGCGTTGAGTATTCGCCAGTCACGCCGTCAAGATAGCCTGCGGCAAGCTCTTTGCAGAGGAAAAACGACTGATCCGCACCCTCGGGCAAGCCGTGGTATCTTATGCCGAATTCGCTTGCATATGTGAAGCCGCTTTTGCCGTAAAAGCCGATGCTGCCCTCAAAGCACACCGCTCCGCAGCCCATTTCTTTCGCCCTTTCGAGGGAATAGTCGAGCAGTATCTTTCCGTAGCCCTGCCGCTTGAACTCGGGCGCTATGCAGATAGGCCCCATTGTCATTATCGGCAGGTCTTCTCCGCTGTCCGACTTTATCGCCGCACGCACGAACACATTCTGCCCTATTATCCTGCCGTCAAGCAGCATTACAAGATCAAGCTGCGGCACAAAATCCGCGTCGTTCCTCAGCTCATGAAGCACAAAATGCTCCAGACAGCCCGGACGATAGACGTTCCAAAAGCTTTCTCTGACAAGGTTCTCTACCTCGCGGCGTTCTTCCTTTTTCTCTAAACGTATCACGATATTTTTATTCATTGTTATACCTCCCAAGTGTTGTTAAACTCAACTGCTTCTCAGCGGGAGGTTTGAAAGACTGCCGTAAACCGCCCGTTTACGCTGCAATCTCCGGTGTATTGTACTTGTTCAAAAAGCACTCTCCTATTCAAAAATTTTATGATAAAGCCGTTAGGCTCTGTCAGCTTGTTTAATTATACGCTAACTGTTCCGTCAGTATCACGCCTTTGCAAGAAATTCTCTTCCTGCCTTGTCGGTATCAAGTATCGCCTTTACAAACTTCTCCTCCGTCGGCTCGCCCGGAACATAAGTCCACTCTACTACGCTTGCCGCCTTGTGTGCGATAGCCGCAACGTCCTCTTCTGCAAGGTCTATCTCGCCCAAAGTGCATGGCAGACCAATGCTGTGATTAAATTCAAATATGCGCTTGCGCTCATCAAGCTGTCCGTCATAGGTCAGCAGGCAAAGCACGCCGAATGAAACTATCTCGCCGTGAAGATGATTATGCTCGCACTTCGGGAAAAGCGACGCACCGTAATATACGCAGTGTGCAAGCGACGAATTGTAATAGTAATCGTCCTTCGGATCGGGGTTGTTCTGATGAACTGTAAAGTTTGAAACAAGTCCCGCTGTGATGATTATATCAAGCGCTACCTGCTCGATGTCTTTTGAGGAGATGTTGTTACTGCAATCCTCCAGCGCTTTCTTTCCGTAAGAGATAAGCGGCTCTGTGCAGGCGGCAGCAAGCACCCTGCCCAGCAGCGGGGTGTGTATCATATCTTTATCGCGGCAGGCAAAAACAACTTCATATTCCTTGCTGAGAGCGTCGCCGATACCTGCCCAGAAAAGCTTTTCGGGCGACTCTGCAATTATCTTTGTGTTGATAAAAGTGTGCAGAGCGGGCGCTTTTAGGTAGGCATATTCTTTAAAAGTTCCATCGGCATTGTAAATTACCGAGATAGCTGTGCATGAAGCGCAGTTTGAAGCAAGGGTCGGGAAAGTGAAAAACGGCTTGTCGATGCGGTCGCAGAGGGTCTTTACAGTATCGACTGCACGTCCGCCGCCAACACCGAAAACCATATCCGCGTTCTGCACTTCCGGCATAGCCTTGAGCATTTCAATATTCTCATAATTCGAGTCGCCGCCATACCAGATAAAATCGGCAAGCTCGATATCAGAGCCTTTCAGCGCCGCAAGCAGTTCAGGCTTAGCCTTTTCCATAGCGGTCTTTCCGCCGATAACGACTGCCTTTTTTCCATAACGTCGGGTAACATATGGTATCTCTTTGTAACAGTCGTCGCCGATAGAGTAGCTTGGTAAAAATTCATTGTAAGTCATATTCTTCTCCTCCATTATTTCCGACAGCGTGGCGCACGGTCATGTTGTCCATATAGTTTAATAATACAACTATATAAGGAATGATCTGTTTATATTTTTTTGAGATTTTGTTAATATTTTTAAGAGATGAGGTATCCGCGACTATCAGGTTGACCGAATCTTCTTCCGAGAAGATTTCGGGAGCGAACGCAGACCGCCCTCAGCTTAAAGCTATGCTGAACTATGTGCGTGAGGGCATCGAGATCGCTAAGGCGCAGGGAAAGTACAAAGGCAGAAAGCCGATTGAGATCGACTGGACAAGGTTCGGTCAGCTCTATGGGGAATGGAAGTCCAAAAGTATCACAGGTCGTGACTTTATGCGGAGAATTGGCTTGTACGGAACGGATTATGGTTGTGCCAATAGACTACGGGCAAGTAGCACACATCAATATTGTGCCTTAACGAAATCTTAACACCGTAACCGTAATCTTAACAGCACCTTAACCGCTCATGTGATATAATAAAGCTATCATTTGAACGAGAGGTGTACGATGTTACATAAAAATAGAGTAAAAAACAAAACTCATATGACTTCATTTCAGGTCATCATTATCAGTTTCTTTTGCCTAATTCTGGTAGGCACGTTGCTTCTGATGCTGCCGATCTCATCAAGGCAGCGGTGTGTGACTTCATTCCCTGATGCAATGTTCACAGCCGTTTCAGCTACCTGTGTGACTGGGCTTGTTGTAAAGGATACTGCTACATACTGGTCTCTGTTCGGGCAGGCGGTCATTCTGATGCTAATACAGATCGGAGGTATGGGCGTTATCACCGTCGGGCTTGCGATCATTAGAGCATCAGGGCGGAAAATCGGTCTGTGGCAGCGCAGTACGATGCAGGAATCTATCTCCGCACCGCAGGTAGGCGGTATTGTAAAGCTGACAGGCTTTATCCTTAAAACATCACTTATCATAGAGATGATCGGTGCGGCTTTGCTTGCACCCGTTTTCTGCAATGATCTTGGTATCGCTAAGGGACTGTGGTATTCCTTGTTTCACAGCATATCGGCTTTTTGCAATGCAGGCTTTGATCTGTTCGGCATAAAAGAACCGTTCTCATCGCTGACCTTTTACCACAGCAACATCTATCTCAATATCATCATTATACTGCTAATTATTACGGGAGGCATCGGCTTTCTCGTCTGGGGCGATATCGGAACACACAAGTACAGGATCAGGCGCTTTTCTCTGCAAAGCAAGGTCGTACTGATGACATCTGCTGTCTTGATCGTTCTGCCTGCGCTGTATTTCTTTTTTTATGAATATGACAGTGAGACTATCCATGACCGGACGATCCATTCACTGTTTCAGTCTGTCACAACACGAACCGCAGGCTTTAACACAACTGATCTCACTGCTATGGATGAATCAGGTACAGCCATTATGATCATTCTTATGCTTATAGGCGGTTCTCCCGGTTCCACCGCAGGCGGTATGAAAACAGCGACTTTTGCTGTTCTGTTCCTTTCTGCGATCACAGTGTTATGCCGCAGAAATGATGTGCAGTGCTTCAAAAGAAGAATATCAGACGAAGCTGTCCGCAGTGCAGGCGCTGTTTTGTTTATGTATCTTGTATTGTTCTTTACAAGCGGTATCATTATCAGCAGAGTGGAAAATCTGCCGCTGCTGACCTGTCTGTTTGAAACAAGCTCAGCTATCGGTACTGTAGGGCTGTCACTCGGCATTACAAGCGGTCTGTCTGCTGTATCTCGTGTGATACTGATGATACTTATGTTTTTTGGGAGAGTCGGCGGACTGACACTCATTTATGCAGCTCTGCCGTCGACTGACAGTAAGAATTCACGCTTACCGCTTGAAAAAATATCCGTAGGATAAGGAGTCTTATATATTAAAACAATTTTAATTATCGGAGTAGGTCAATTCGGCAGTCATATTGCCAGACACATGAAGGAGCTTCGGTGTGAGGTCATGGCAGTAGATAAAAATGATGAGCGTATCAACGATATCCTGCCCTATGTGACCAACGCAAGGATCGGTGACAGCACCAATGAGGAATTTCTCCGTTCGCTTGGTGTAGGAAACTATGATGTTTGTATCGTTGCCCTCGGCAGCCTGTTTCAGTCCTCTCTGGAAACAACGTCTTTGCTCAAGGAGCTGGGGGCAAAGAAAGTCATATCCCGTGCGACAAATGATGTACAAATGAAATTCCTGCTTAAAAATGGAGCCGATGAGGTTGTCTATCCTGAGATGCAGATGGCACTTCGCATCGCTACAAAATATGCATCAGACAGCATACTCGACTTTATTCATCTGGATAACAATTACTCGATCTACGAACTGAAAGTACCGAAGGACTGGTTCGGAAAGTCGCTTTCACAGATCGATATACGAAAGAAATTCAAGATCAATATTCTGACGATCAAACGCGGAGAAGAGGTATTTATCCCTGCACCGGACACTGTAATTGAAACTGATGACATCGCATTTGTCATAGGTGAGGTTCGGGATATCCAGAAATGTTTCAGAATTTAGGAGATGAATTCATCGAGGAGATACAAAAGAGCAGCCGTGGACACAACCTGTCAGAAGATGATGTTGACGAACACAGAAGTGATATGTTATAATAACAAGGGTGATTCTTATGACTGTTAATTCTATAAAAAGCTCTAAAGCATTTTCTGTGTTCAAAGACTCCGCTATATGTCTTGTGGTGCTGACAGCCGCAACACTTGCCGGATACGCATTCAAAGCCTTTCAACTTGCCGATGCGGACATTATCATGCTGTATATTATTGCTGTGCTTGTGATATCCATTTTTACATCAAAGATGTATTTCTGCCTGATATCATCATTAGTAGGAGTAATGCTTTTCAACTGCTTCTTCACATATCCTGAGTTTTCTCTTTCAGCTCACGATGCAGGCTATCCTGTCACATTTGTGATGATGTTTATTACAGCGTTCATTGCAGGAACGCTTGCCAATAAGCTGAAACGCAATATCCTGATCGCCGAGCAGAATGCCCGTGAAAAGGAGGAGGCGGCACTTCTGGCGCAGAATGAACAGCTTAGAGCTGATATGCTCCGTTCCATATCCCATGATCTCAGAACACCGCTGACCTCCATATCAGGCAATGCCAGTACGCTCATTTCCGGCGGCGATACGCTTGATGAATCAGCACGTCAGCAGATATACACGGATATTTATTCCGAATCAATGTGGCTTATCGAAATGGTGGAAAATCTTTTATACGCTACACGAATTGAGGACGGCAGAATGCAGCTCAATATCTCGGTAGAGATACTTGATGACATTGTTCAGGAGGCTGTCAGACACACCAAACGCACTCACCCAAAGCGAAATATCATCGTTGATATGCATGACGAGATAATCCCCGTTATGGCAGATGCGAACCTTATCGTACAGGTCATAGTCAATCTTATGGATAATGCTGTCAAGTACAGTGATGAGGATTCTGATGTTACCGTCAGTGTGCGCCGAGAAAATGCGTATGCTGTGATATCCGTGTCCGATCACGGCACTGGTATCTCCGATGAAGAAAAAGAAAAGGTATTTGATATGTTCTATACGGGCGGCAGCCGTTCCTCAGACAGCAGAAGAAGTCTGGGGCTGGGGCTTGCACTGTGCAGGTCAATTATAACTTCACACGGCGGTACTATATCTGTCAGCGACAACATACCAAACGGTACAGTTGTCAGCTTTACTCTGCCAATAGGAGAGGTCGATTTGAATGAATGAATATCTAGTTCTGGTGGTGGAGGACGACAAGCCTATCAGAAATCTTATTACAACTACTCTTAAAATGAACGACTATCGCTTTATTACTGCTGTCAGGGGCAATGAAGCGATCATGCTCAGCGCCTCGCATAAGCCTGATATTATCATACTTGACCTTGGACTGCCTGATATTGACGGCGTTGAGGTGATAGAGCATATACGCACTTGGAGCGATGTTCCTATCATCATAGTCAGTGCAAGGAGCGAAGACAGGGACAAGATAACAGCCCTTGACAAAGGTGCAGATGATTACCTGACAAAGCCTTTCTCTGTTGATGAACTTCTCGCAAGGCTCAGGGTGATACAAAGGCGGCTTATGAAGTCCGAAAACATCTCGGTCACGGAGTTTGTCAATGGCAGATTACGGATAGACTATGCTTCGGGCTGTGTTCACCTTGATGATGAAGAACTTCACCTGACACCGATAGAATACAAGCTGCTTTGCCTTCTTGCCAAGAATGTCGGCAAGGTGCTGACGCATAAGTACATTATCCAAAGTGTATGGGGAACTCCTGCGGATAACAGCGAAGCCTCCCTGCGTGTATTTATGGCTACCCTGCGAAAAAAGCTGAGTGACAGCAGTCAGGCGCTGATACAAACACATATCGGTATTGGGTATCGTATGATGAAATTATAGTTTTAGGGAGCAGTACAAAGCAGACACTTTATTTGATGATCTGTATCGCCTTCAATGGCTGCAAAAACAATTGAACTGTTTTTTTCTAAAGAAAAAAAGGGCAATGCGGTTTCGAATAATAAACTGTGTAAACGCAATAATCGCCAAATTTCTGACAATACTAAAATTGCAGCCAAACAGGGCAACGCTGAGGAGCGACCTGACGCAGGCTGTGAGATAAAACGGTGGAAAGCGGCGGCAGAAATGTCGTCGTTTTTCAATATTCCACCGGATATCTCCAAAGGTTTATCCGCTTTGGAAATATCCGGTGGAATGAAGTGGCTCAGTTTTTTATTGACAAAGGCAGAAAACATCAAACAGCTTTTTTAGAATCTATCTTCCAACTCATCGTTTAAAAGCTTTTCTTTAATGATAATAGTGTTCTGCCATTGATATTCTCGCTTGACAATTCGTAGATCTCATCTAACTCAAGCATTAAGCCGGTGGGGTTTCGCCCTATTATTACATATTGGTTTTGCGCATCAAAAGCAATATACTGCCTCATTTTATCGTCCAACAGAATATCTGCATTGTCTATTACAAAAAGTTTATCCTTCGAATTTTTTATCGAAGCTTTGTAATTCTTTTTTTGGTCAAGGTAATTAAAGCACCTTATTCTTTTATCATTTGCAGACAGTTCTTCAATAAATGAATACAGAGCGGATTTGCCAACGCCAGAGTTGCCTGTGATAAAAGTAACGTTGTAATCAAAATGTAGATCAATGATGAAAGAGGTGTGGGTAGTATGGATCTCTTGCATCACGATCGGTTTAATCTTCATCGCTCCACCACTCCTTCAATTCTTCATAATCATCTATTTCTCTGCATTTCTTCTTACTCTTATCATACACGTTCACTCGTGTCATATCAAATGATATAAGCGGATAATCACAACAGATCTTTCCTTCATCAAGAGAATAGATCATATCAAGAGCATTATCTCCACATTCTCTTATGTCAAAAATCTTATCAGGATTGTACATTATATTCAATACCGTCTTGCAGCCACTGGAAAGCTTATCAGTGTTCAGCGTTGTCCCGTCAAAACGTGATTTAATTGTATATGGCCCGGTCAATTCAGCGTGGTCTATTTTTTCAATTATCTCATTTGCCCTATTATCCAGCATTTGAGCAGTATATTTGTTAAAATAAACATCGTTCAATTTAACAATTTCTATTGATTTTGGAATCTGACCGTGTTTATATATTGTAATCATTTATTACCTCTCTAACTGCAACAATGCCTCTTATCATCATATAACTAATTCCCCTCGATAGAGTTTATAAACTCCTGAGCGGGGTTATCGTATATGCTGCCCACGCAGTCTGCCTCCTTGAAAATATTTGTTATTCTTATTATACCATTTTTCTGCGGGGAAAGCAAGCTGAATTGCACAAAAAACAAGCCACACCCTGTGCAATCAAATCAACACAGAGTATGGCTTGTCTATTATTATTTTTTCATTGCATTTAAAATAGAATAAATATTTTGTTCGGATAAATATCCGGAAGGGATATGGCTCTTGTTCTCGTGATACTCAAGATTTGCTCTGCCATTAGTTTCTGCCACCAGCAATGCAGTAAAAAAACGCTCCCAACTGAAATACTCTTCACAATCTATATGTTCTGCCGGGTCAGCCAAAATCTCTTGAACATTATCGTTACGGTCAAAAATCGCCGAGCGAAGAATAAGCCATTCAAAACTCTCCGGCAAAAAAAGATCGATCTTATTATTTGATACAGACCTTAAATACATAAGCTCTTTGATTTCTGAACCAAGTGCCGCAGCGTCGGCTATTACAAGAATACGCTTACCTTTATGCTGTTCCAGTAATTTTACAATTCCGCTCTTTCCGTTAGAACTGATACATTCGAGATCGTGATCTTCAGTTGCTTTCTTAAAGAACTGAAGACCCGACCTGCTGTCTTCAACAATCACAATATCATACGGAAATGCTGATATATCCCTTTTTGAAATGTTCTTATATATCTTCTCAAACTTCGGTTTTGCACCATTTTTATGGATCTTCCTGATAGCATCTATGCTGTATGGAATTTGCGCCAACGGCTCTCTTGTTACAAGAACATAATAATTATCAGAACCCTGAATCGCTTTTGCAAACTCATAAGAAGATAGAAATGGTGTACTTTCTTCAACAAAAACAATGCTCTCGTGAGTATTTTCAAGAATGGTTTCCCAATTAGCATTTGACAATACAAGGCAAGGTTTACTGCACTTTAAAATTACACCGCTTTGTTCACCAAGTTCGGAATAGTTTCTCACCATATTGATGAGTTTCGTTTTTCCGGTGCCGCTGTCCCCTGTCAATATCGTTACATTTCTCTCAAGAGTAAAATTAAACGTTATGTGCCTGTTTTTTATTTGTATTTTTATTTTACCCCTCATTTTCTTCACCCCTCAAATATCTATCTGCAAGCATCAAATATTCAATTGGGTCTGTAATCACTTTTCTTTTCCCTTCATTTATTATTCTCACAGAAAAAGACTTTCCAAAGTCCATCAAATGATGCAATGATACTGTAATATCCCTGTTTTCAGCCATTTCAAGCAGATACTTTGAGCAGTTATCTCCGCAATTTGAAATATTGAAGATCTTTTTAGGCTGATTATATATCAGCAGAAGAGTCTTAACGCCCGCTGACAATTCCGTTGAATTAAATTTGCCAAAAATATCGTTTTCTATAAGATCAGGGCCAATTACAGTTGAGTCATCAATATCCTTAATGATCTTTTTTGCAAATGGTTCCATGACCCACATTTTATCATACTGATTTGCATAATAGACCTCAGTATTGTATATTTCTTTAGGGTGTTTTCCAAAAAATATTCTAAGCACAACACCATCTCCTTATAGCTATTATTCACAAGCGAAACGGACGTATACTGCCGATCAGCAAACTTTTTGAATAAACAGTTTATTGCAAGCAACGATGAAAATCCGCATGATCAGGATCAACGTATATGTTTACACAGTCTGCCTCCTTGAAAATATTTGTTACTCCTATTATACCATTTTTCTGCGGGGAAAGCAAGGGTGGAAGAAAATCTGTCACAAAAAACCACGGCAGAAGACTGATGTGACCCAACCAATCTTCTGCCGTGGTTTACTAAATCCTCGCCATCGTCACGGATATTATCATCACTTGATCTTACCGCCGACCAATGATCTGCCCAGAAAGATTTTACAGTTAAATGCTGTAAAATCAATGCCATAGATCAACATTTCTTAATACATTTTATGCTGTCAATCCCATTTCATATGTAATATCCTTGACACGTCCTGTTACTTTTACACTGTTTCTGGAAAATAACCATCGGCGTTCAGGGAAGGTCATTTTATTATTTTGGCCACCTACCGAGATTTAGTAGATTATTCATACATATTTTACCTATATGTGAAATATCCCAGTTAATAAAGAATTATTCCATCTTCTTAATTTATATGACAAAAATAGCCAAGTAAACTGTTCATTCAGCATTTTTTAGCAAGCGACGAATTCTAGATACATTTTGTTCTTAAAACACTTGACTTTTTGAGAAATAGTGCTATAATTATAAATAAGGGAGTGAGAATAATGATTAGATATGTTAGCCTCGAAAATTTTTTATCGCACGGAAAAATCACATTTAATTTTGAAAAATCTCAAAAAGAAGCAAAAAGATTTGCAGCCATCTATGGAGAAAACGGCAGTGGCAAAACCAATTTTATAAAAGCTATGCGTTTTCTAACAGAAAGCGAAAGATCATTTGCCAATCTAGATAAAATACAAGATCTTCAGCAGGCATTAGATTCTATTGAAGATAATAAAAGCATCGATTTTTTTAAAAGCATTAGAGAACATGTATTGTTAAGTGATTTCAAAACACTGCTTAGTCAATACAGAATGATAGATTGTGATAAACCGACAAAAGTTGAGTACGGATTTAATGCTAACGGACACAATGGAAAATACGTAATTGTATTTGACAATTCGATAAAAGAAGAATCCCTTTATTTTTTTACAGGAAAACAAAGCGGTAATTTTTTCGTTATAAAGAGAGATGAACAAAGCATCAACTATCATTTTTCTACAAATCTTTTTTATGATTCATCTGTAGCTAAAGACTATAAGTCATTGCTAGATAAATTCTGGGGAAATCACACATTCTTAAGTATAATAAAGAAACAAATAGCTGAACAAAACAAATTATTTATACAGAAAAACTATAATAATTATTTCATTGAGGCTATCGACTCTTTATTTAATCTATGCATATACATTAAAGGAAACAGCATAATTGAATCCATTATGCCATCTTCCAACAATAGTATAATACAAGAATCGATCACCGGAAGAATAAACGTAAATGACCTTCCTGATCTCATTAGAACAGAGCATGTATTAAATGATATATTAACACAATCATACGCCGATATAAAAAAGGTGAAATATGATATAAAGCAAAATGGCGATAATATTTCGTATGAACTTTTTGTATATAAAATGATTTCTGGGGATATTCGAAAAATCAGTTTTAAAAATGAATCAAGCGGCACATGTCAACTTCTCAGAATACTTCCATCAATGCTTGCAGCTTTAAACGGATCTACGGTATTTATTGATGAAGCAGATACAAGCATTCATGATATTTTGTTTAAAAAAGTTCTCAATGCTATCAGAGATAAAATTACAGGTCAGCTAATCATTACAACGCATAATACAATGCTGTTAGAAAGTATTCCTGCATCTGAAGCCTATGTTATCTCGGTCGACTACCTTGGTAATAAAGAAGCGATATGCATCGATGAGTATGGTATTAAGAAAAATAACAATGCAAGAAATATGTATTTGCGTGGCTTATTTGGTGGAGTGCCAACTCTTGATGAAATTGAGCCTTCATCAATAATCAATGACTTAAATGCAGACTATTCAACTGATTCCCATAATTCAGTTGATAATGAGGAGGATACTGATAATGGCTAAGAGACCTCTTCAGTGTAACTATCTTAAAGCAATTATCATATGCCATGGAAAATCTGAAATTCAAATCGTAAGGCATATTCAGTCAAATCTTCATCTTAACGCAAAAACTTATGCAAAAGATAACGGCGAACACAGCATTCAAATTACAAGTTTAATGACTCATTTAAACGCTAGACCGTTTGACTCAATAAATAATTTTTTAAACTGTTATGGCAAAGAATCTTTTGATTTAAGCGGTAAAGGTTCTCATAGAACAATAAAAAATTTTAAGCTATTTGTTTTTTTAGACACTGACGACTGTACAGAAGAACAAAAGAAAAATTTCATAAACAAACAAATGTTTATCGGTCATTGGTTGTATGACTATATAGTTCCAATATACACTATTCCAAGGCTCGAATCGGTTTTGGAACAAGCAAATTTGATACGCAGAATAAAAAATAGTGAAAAAGGCTCCTACTATACTAAAGTGTTTCCTATCAATGATGGAAAGCCATTGACCGATGGTACTATCGAAGAGATCAAAGAGTTTAGAGACAAAGTTGCTACACAAAAGGAAAAAACAAATATACAAGACATGGTTGATTATTTTCTAAATCTGGCTAGGAAATTTTAATCATTAAATTAAAGCAAATTAAAAGCCACGGCAGAAGACCCACCAATCTTCTGCCGTGGTTTACTTAATCCTCGCCATCGTCACGGATATTATCATCACTTGATCTTACCGCCGACCAATGATCTGCCCAGAAAGATTTTTCGGTTAAATGCTGTAAAATCAATGCCATAGATCAACATTTATTAATACATTTTATGCTGTCAATCCCATTTCATATGTAATATCCTTAACACGTCCTGTTACTTTTACACTGTTTCTGGGAAATAACCATCGGCGTTCGGGGAAGGTCATTTTGACCATCTGACCGCCGACCGAGCCTACCTCACGGGCGGTAAGATCGCCGTTATAGCCCTGCTTGAGGTTTACGCCAACTTCGTTAGCCGCCTCCATCTTAAACTGTTCCAGAGTCTGTCTGCCTTCGGGAGTAGTAATGCCTTTCATGATGATTACTTCCTTTCAATAAAATATTTTGTATCGGGGTTGCAGTTATATTATCTGCGGTCAGATGGGGGATTATTAGTGGGAATTTTTGCTGAAAATGCCTATAAAAAAATCCTCTCCCTTGCAAACCACCCCCAAAAATGTTATAATATCTTCATAATATATCACCTGCTGCCATATGCGGCAGCAAAAAGCGAGGTTTTGTTTATGATGTTAAAAGAGATCGCCGCTGAAGCTGAGCGCGGCGAATATACTGAATTTATATACGATACTACCTGCTTCGGCTAACCTGCTGAGGCTGAAAGCGCTGAGGACATCGCCGCGGGCATTGAACGCGCTATGGCGCTGGAGGCGCGGCCCGTTTTTCTCGAGGGGCTTGCCGCTAGGCTTACCGTGCTGGGCACGCCTTGCACCGCCGCCGATGTGAACATCATGCTCGCGGAGGTCAAGCGACGCTATAAAGATCTGCTAGGTATCCCCTGCCCGCGTACCGTGCTGGAATGGGTGCGCGGAACTACCCCCGGCATCACTAATCGGCGGAACAATTACGACCTTTGCTGCGCCCTCGAGATGGACTTGCGGCAGACCGAGGATTTTTTCCAAAAGCACTTTCTCACCATACCCTTCAACATAAAAAGCCGTACCGACGCCGTTTTTATGTACACCCTTTACCATAAACTGCCCTACTCCGCCGCCGTCCGCCTGCTTGAAAGCTCGCAGGGCTTCGTGCCGCAGGAAAACGCCCACACCGCTACTTCGCAGATACTCTCCGCGATAATCACCACCGCCGACGAAGAGCAGTTCCTGCGCTACCTCTCGGCGCACTGCTACAATAACGAACAGCAGTTTCAGCTCGCAAGGCGGCTTATCAGAGAAGAGGTCGATATACTGCACTCCAGACTTATCGAATATGATTACGAACAGCGGCTTTCAAAGGAAAGGCTCGGCAGTTTGACTATCGAAACGCTACTCGGCTACAAATATCAGACCGAAACTCGCCTCGACCGCCGCACTCTGCCCCGCCGATTTACCGAATCGCTGCCGAACGACGTTACCCTCGGCAGGATATTGAACGGCAATACCGCTTCCTACGACCTGCTCCGCAAGACGCTGATACTGCTGAAATTTTACAATTTCTACTACGAAGCAGACAACAGCGAGCCGAACGAGATAGCGGGGAATCTGCTCGACTTCTGCGACGAGCTTGACGCTACCCTTGATTCCTGCGGGTTTTCCAAGCTTTACGTCTGCCACCCATTCGACTGCCTGCTGATGTACTGCGCCAATTCAAACGAACCCATCGACGCGCTTTACAGCGTCATCAACAGCGGCAGAAAGTAAATTTAACACACAAAAAAACAGCAGTCTGCGTTTCGTTACAGACTGCTGTTCTTATTTTTATATGCCTATCTTTTCGCGCTTATCCGGCGAGATCTCTCTTCGCAGACCCATCTCGCCGTACTCCTCGTTCATGCGGTCGATCTCCGCCGCAAGCCCGCGGCAGCGCTCTAAGTCGCCCATCTCGAGGTAAATGTCTATCAAGATGTTCAGCAGCTCCGCCTTTTTGTCGATGTATGGCAGTGAGTCGGGGTGGCCGCCGCACATTTCCGCCGCTTCCTCTATCTTTTCCGCCGCCGAGTCAAGCTCACCGTGGTAAAAACAGCAGTTCGCCGCGGGTATGTTTATGATGTCGATAAGCTCCAGCTCGGTCGAAAATACCTGCTTCGCTATCTGCTCGGCGCGGTCGATGAGCCGTCGCGTTTCCTCTAGGTCGGGGCGTATCAGCGTGAAATACCACGCCGCCGCCATGCAGTAGTAACAGCGGTTCTCGCTCGCCGCAGGCTCGCTCTCTATCAGCCCGCGCGCCCTGTCGAGCAGTTCAGCGGCTTCGTTTTCGCAATCCGGCATACTGCGTATCAGCACGCTCGCCAGCGATATACAGTACTGCGCCAGATACTTGCCCTTGCGCTCGTCCTGCGAAAGCTCCGCCTCAGCTATCGCCGCGTCTGCTGAAGCTATCATCTTTTCAAGCAGGGCTTCCTCCTCGGCGGTTTCCGTATAATACGCGCCGCCAAGCAGTGCGTCATAGTAAGATCCCACCATGTTGTGGTACATCGCCGTGATGATATGCCGCGGGTGCTGCACGGCAAAACGCTCCGCTTCGCGCAAAATCGCCTTTATCTGCGCCGCGTTGCCCATGCCGACGTAAATATCCACCGCCTGCTGATGATATTCCATCACAGTAAGGTCGTCCGCCTGCCACTCCCAGCCGCGCACCGTTTCCGCGATAACTGGGTGCAGGCGCACTCTGCCGCCGTCGTAAAGCCAGCCGTTTGCCGCCAGCTTTTCCGCCATTTTCGGCTGTATATCTGAGAAAAATCTGCCTATAAGCTCAGCCTCTATCCCCCTAACGTTCAGCAGGGCAAGCCGTTTCAGCGCCAAGCGCTCGGTCATGCTTACAGTGCCCGCGTCAAAAAGCGCCGAGATAATCGCCGAAAGGGTATCGCATACCTCTTCGCCGTCCTTTATGTTGCCTATCTTTTCGTCTGAAAAGCGCGAAAAGCCGTTCTCGCGGATAAGCTCCAGCGCGGTGCGAACGTCAAGCCTGCCCGCCGCTATCTGCCGCGCGATAAGCTCGAGCACCAGCGTGTGCCCCTGTATCAGCCTTATCATTTCCTCAAAGCAGGCGCGTTCTTCACGCGAAAGCGGGTGACCCAGATTCAGCGCGGCGAGCTTTAGCAGGTCGGTATTATCGCGCAGGGCGGTGACTTCCATATGTGCAAAACTGTTTTTCGGCGGCTGATTTCTTGTCGCGATCATTGTTTCAAACCCGCAGTTGATAATGCGGCTGAGGTCTTTCGTGAGCCTATCGGTATAATTATCCAGCACAAAAAGCACACGCTTGCCGCCGCATATACGCCTAAAGGCAAGCAGTTTGCGCTCAAAATAATCGCTCGGCGGCTCGTCATCCTGCCGCGAGATGGTGCTGATCTGAAGCTGCATATCGTCGCAGAAAGTATGGCGAAATTCGCCGTCATATTCAAGGTAGACTATCACCTCATAGCGCGCCCTGTACCGCGTGATGTAATTTTTCACCAGTGCAGATTTGCCGATACCGCCCACGCCTGTGATGTAGAGCACGGGGTTTGCCGAAAGGCTCTTTGCTATCTGCGAAAGCTCGGCATCCCTGCCGACGAAATCTGGCGAAACGGGCGGCAGAGATGGTATAACGCACTCTTTGCGCTCCAGCTCCTCTATTATCTCGCCGAGCAGGTCGGCCGCCATGCCGATGTTCTCAAAGCGGTTAGCGGCGGAGGAGCGCAGTGTGCCGCGGAAAAAGCGTGTGAATAGCGACTGTATATCGGGACGCTCGGTGTATTTCAGGCAGCTTCGGCGGCATTTATCGAACGGGTATTTTGAGAAGCCGCGGTGCTCCGCCGCCGCAGAATGTCTGCCGAAAAGTATGTAAAAAACTATCTCGCCCAAGGTGTAAATATCCGCCGCGAAGCCGAGCCTGCCCGCCGTCTGCATATTCAGTTGTTCGGGGGCGGCCCAATCGCGAGTATACGCAGCGCCCGCGCCGAGCTGAGAAAGTTCGCGAACGCTGTCGAAGTCGATAAATTCCACAAGCTGGGTGACGGTATCATCGGGCGAATTTTGCAATATAAAAATATTTTCAGGCTTTAGGTCAAGGCAGAGCATACCCGCCGCGTGGTAGCCGCCGACAGTCTTCGCGATGGTGCGGCAGATGGCGATATACTGCGGCAGAGTGAGCGCGCCCGCGGCTATCAGCTTATCGAGCGCAGTGCCGTTATAGCAGGCGACCTCGACATAAGCGGTGCCGTTCGCTTCAAAAATGCGGTTGACGGGCGGGGTCTGATTACCGAGCGCGGAGATCTGGCGTATGCGGTTCTGCGCCCTGCCCGCCGCAACAAAGCGCGCCTTGCCTTCAGCAAAAGCGGGGTCGCTCTCCGCGAGGTCTGCGGGTGAATATTCTTTTAAAATGCACTTAGCCGCAAGTCCGCCGTTTTGACACTGAGCAAGATAAGCGGCGGCGTTAGCGCCCTTGCCGAGCAGTTCAAGCACGGTATACAGCCTGCCCTCAACCTCAAATCCACAGCCGATATTCAGCATATTGCCGACCTCCTTTCGATAGGGATTACCCTTAATATTATACAAGCATTTCGCGGCGGATATAAATTTCCATTCCGCGGGCGCTAACCATTGCCGCAAATAAGAAATCCCCTCAGACGAGCGCTCCGAAGGGACTTTGCAGGCACTCGCGGGGAATGTCTGCGGTTGTTATTATTATACAGCATTGAGAGATGGTTGTCAAGAAAAGTGGCATAAAAACAGCAGTCCGCATTTTTAGTGCAGACTGCTGAGATTTTGTTATTTAGTTTTTACGCTCTTGACTGCGCTGTACTCGCTCCAGTAAGTCGCGCCGCCTACCTTGCGGTACGCTTTGACTTTGTACTTGTACGAAGTCTTGCCTTTAAGCTTCTTTTCCTTGAACGATGTGGTCTTGATCGTGCCGACAGACACCCATTTCTTGGCATTAGCGTCGTATCTCACCACTCTGTAACCATTCGCGCCAGAAACAGCGTTCCAGTTTAGCCTTACCGCGCTCGTCGAAGCCGAGGTAGATTTTATCGCGGGCTGTGCGGGCTTCGTGGTGGTCGTCATCGTGTCGGAAGCCTCGCCCCAGTAGGTCTTGCCGCTCTGCTTCGCGTAAGCCTTGACCTTGTATTTGTAAGTCGTGCCCGACTTCAGACCCGTCTGCTTGAAGCTGAGGGTGGACGCCGAGACCGTCGCCGCTTTGCTCCATTTTTTGGTCTTTGCGTTATATGCATACACACGGTAGCCCGCCGCGCCGTTGACCTTTTCCCAGTTGATCTTTACAGCCTTGTCGGTACAGGTAAATTTGGTAGTTTTCACCTTATCGACGGTTATTACTTTAGGATAAACTTATTTTATCATAAAATATGATTCGATACAAGCGTTTTGAAATAATTGAATTTGTTACGATTTACTGATTTTAATGAAGTAATTTTGTTAATAATCACAATATTGTAAACTTTTTGATTAAATTAGGTTGACAATGTGGGCGATATTTGATAAAATATTGTCAAATAAAAGGAGGGGTAAAAATGGAAAAAAATAATTCTAAGAAAACCGTGCGACTGGTTTTATGTGCGCTGTTTGCGGCGCTGATTGCAGTTGGGGCGTTTATTAAAATTCCAATTCCATACATTCCGCTGACTCTGCAAACGCTGTTTACCATGCTGGCAGGGCTTATGCTGGGCGGCAGGCTCGGCGCGATAAGCGTATGCGTATATGTTGCCATTGGACTTGCAGGATTGCCGGTGTTCACCCAGGGCGGCGGCATAACGTATGTGCTAAAACCCACCTTTGGCTACTTAATTGGCTTTGCAGTGGGCACTTATGTTACAGGCGCCATTGCAAACAAAACAGCGGCGCCCACGTTTCGGCGGCTGGTAGGCGCAAACTTGGCCGGCCTTGCGATTATCTATCTGTTTGGCATGGTTTATTATTTTCTAATCAGCCATCTGTATCTTGGCACAAACATTTCCTTTGAGGAAGGTCTTGCCAGCGGCATGATACAGTACATCGAGCAGGACCGGCGATGTTATCTCGTGTCTTGTTGCCGCAGTAATTGGAAAGCGGCTGAACCCAATAACAAGGAAATATGTTCAGTAAAAACTAAGCCTCTCCCGATTTAATGGGAGGGGCCATTTCTTTAAAACGCTTTAATAATAATCAGCGACGCAGCGCCCAGCAAAAGCCCGGTAACGCTTTTCACCGTTAGCTTTTCGCCGAACAAAA
>OHAQ01000281.1_pt1 | contig 39314 bp, 38 predicted proteins | sample 1577111 | NCBI WGS metagenome assembly OHAQ01 (sample SAMEA3541549, study PRJEB24748) | human gut metagenome | biome: human gut; feature: human-associated habitat; material: faeces | place: China | collected 2012 | reverse complement strand
AGGCAACGGACTTTGACTCCGTCACCCGTGGGTTCGAATCCCGCCAGCCCAGCCAAAAGTAAAGTGATTTAAATAGTTAAGCAAAACTACTTAAATCGCTTTGCTGTTTATTTAACAGTAATAGGTTTCAGATAGTCGCTTCCTCTCGTTGGATTGTCGCATTAGCTAACATCAGTTCAAGCCGATAACAACCACGAGGTAACTACACAAAGGGATAGGTGGTTGCACACCGATTCCGCAGTGGAAAGAAATACCCCTATCTGTCCTTTATTAACTTTTATTTGCAAAAAAGTAAGACCTGCACCACCGGATAAATAGTACAGGTCTTGACAAAGTATCTAAAAGCGCATAAAATAGAACAATACGCTTGTTTAGCTTCTCAAGTTCTGAGTACGGTCATACTCGGGGCGCATGCTTATCAGTGACGGCAATCATTGATAAGCTGAGGGGCTTATTTTATTTGCACTCACATTTTACCATTTAAAGAGAAAAATGTCAATATATAATGGAAAATATAGTTAAATTTAGTTTTACTATTTAATTAAGTGTCCCACCGTGGGACAGATGGAGGTATTAATTATGACAGAAGAACAAATTAAACATCAGATTGAATACTTGCGTTCTCAAAAGGAAAATCCTACCGGCTTTTATAGGCAATATCTTGTGAATTTATATCACTTGTTTTATGACGGAGCTAAAGCGAACGGTACTGATTGGTGTCCTAATGTAAGTCTTAGTAAAATGATAAAGGCTACTTATGCTAATATAAATCCTGATCATCAAGCCAAAGATATGGTTCTGAAATGGAAAGGAGATTTAAAAAAATTAGGATATATTAAAGATTGCAATGTAAATGGTGAGTGGCGAACATATATCCTCAAAGAGCTTGATTTTTAATTCGTTTCGGAATCAATGCTGTTTTGTGCAGACTCATCAATAGAAATTTGACAAACGGACTGTTCAGGAATATTTTCGTGACTTTTAACAATGTACAATAAGTGATGAATAGGATTATCATTTTTGATTATCATAATATCTCCCCTATATGTCTTGTCAAAAGGTAAATTTTCCGGATCTTCAACTTCAATGCTGTCAACACTAAACACTGTGTTTTTATACTCCTCGGCATTTATGTCAATGTTTAGTTCTGATTTAATGACTTCTGAGATAGGTTTTAGGAATAAAAAATTCATATGTATTCTCCTTAAAATAAATATTTGCTTTGTATAAGCATTATTGTTTTATCATTCCTATAACTTTTTGTCAATATAATTAATAATAAAATGGAGTTCTTTTTATGAAATATATATTACTGGATACAAATATTTATATAAATATGTTAATTGATAGAAGAAATAACATAAAAAACGATATGTTACTAAATTTCATTAAACTTCTTAATTTCGATGAAATTAAGTTAATAGTTCCATCTATTGTAGTACACGAAACTATTAAAAATCTTGGGATAGAATATAGAAATGTTGATAAAAAACTTAAAGATGCAAAAAATAGTGTTAATAATATATGTGGCATTAATACAGGGGATTCCGAAAGCAATTTTGATGTAGAAGAAACTAAAACTTCCATTAGTCAAGAATTAAATATGTTAGGAGAAAAATATAAAGAAAATAGTTCTCAAATATTTGAACAGATTTGCAACATTCTTGAAGAAAATTTGTTTAAACATGATAATTGTATTATTATTGAAGAAAATAAAGAGATTGTATATAATTGTTTGATAAGACGAATTTATAAGAAAGCACCATTTCATGAAAACAGTAAGGATTGTTATGCCGATGGTATAATAATTGAAAGCTTATTATATTTCTTGAAGAATAATAAGTTTAATCATGACGATAAAATATTTTTTGTTTCTGACAACCCAAAAGATTTTTCTGAAAAAGATAATAAAGAATCCTTGGACAATGATATTTTAAAAGAAATTCAGAACATTGGACTTAATGCTGAATTTAAATATGTTCTTCAGTTTAATAAATTAATCGGAAAGTGTTTGAAAGATGAAGTAAATAACGCTAATTTGAACAATGTTTTTGAAAAAGAATTTGAAGAAGATGAAGTAGAATCTTATTTTGATGATATGCAAAGATCATCAGCCGGCTTAACTTCTTTAGGTGAATTTGAAGAAAAATTTATAGAAGATTTTCGTAATTCAAATTTTTCAAATGAAATTGTTTCGTTATCAGAACGCTTTGCAAAATGTTATAAACAATTAGAAGATTTTCCATATTTTTATAAAGAAGAATTTCAAAATTATTTAATGCAATTAAATTATAGTGAAATCAGCGAATTTGCTAATAAATCAGCTATGATATGTGATATGAATTTAGATGAAGATAATTTAAGTTCATTAATAGATATAATTGAAAGAAAAGCTGACATATTGGACTTTTCTTGTTTAAACTTTGAAAATATAGACTCTTTAGATTATGGCGATACAATGTTGTTTTATGATAAAAACAAGAGAAAATATAAATTAAAAATGCAACCATTGAATCTTTCTTGTATAAATGGTGGAATGGATACTCTTGACATTGATTTATTTGATGATAACAATAATAAAATATCTTCAGGAAGTATTGAAATTATATATGGATATGTTGATTATAATGATGATAATAATGTGGGTGATGCTTGTGGTGAGGAATTTAGATATAATATATACGCTATTATTGAAAAAATTGCAAGTATAGTAACAGATTTAGAAGAGTTTGTAAGAAAAGAAAGTGAAATAGTTAAAAAGTTAAAAATTGAATTTAATCTTTAGTTTTAATTAAAGACACAAGTGTCCCACCGTGGGACACTTGCAGTAATACGGTATTATTATTGATGATTGCTTTTCATAAGACTATAATAAAAGCGGTTCTCTCAACCAACCAAAATGAGAATTTAAAAAGTATTTTCAAAAATTATTGATTTTTTTATAAATATATCATATAATATAAGTGGACACAATGGTGTCTTTAATGAGGAGTGCCTTGCAGCTCTAAATGCAAGTGATTTATGTTGAGTGCCCTGCAGCTCTAAATGTAGGTGATTTATGTTGAGTGCTCTGCAGCTCTAAATGCAGACCGTAATGTATAAAAAAGGGAGCGAATTTTCGTTCCCTTTTTGTTTTAAGGAGAAATGCATTTGAAAGACCTTGATTTTTATATTGTACCAAATAGTTATATTACATACTTACAAAAGGCCGAGAGTATAAAGCGGGGTTTTACTCGTGTTCCGAATATGGATTATGGTAAAAATCATAAGCCTAAGTTTATATGTGGTATTGTACTTAAGATTAATGATGTAAGTTATTTTGTCCCAGTATCATCTTATAAATTTAAGAAACCTGATAATTTTCTGATTTGCGATAAGAACGGAAATACAATCTCATCTTTAAGGTTTAATTATATGTTTCCTGTTCCGTTAGAAATTATTAAACAGCGAAGAATTGATATTGAACCGGACTTAAAGTACAGAGCTTTGTTGGCCCAAGAGCTTAAATATTGTAAAGACAATCAAGATACTATAAGAAATTTAGCTAAAAGAACGCATAAAAGGGTAATGCTTGCAAAAAGCCCAACACTTGTTAAAAACAGTTGTGACTTTTCTTTTCTTGAGCAAAAGTGTCAGGAATATGAAAATCAGTTATTGCAAACCCAACAACCGATTTTACCAAATCAAATACCGCCTGTTCCTACAAATGGATTTACACAAGGAATATAATAAAAGATGCTGTAAAAAAACAGCATCTTTTTTGTTTCTTTAGGTTCTATCCTGAGAGATAAATATAAGAAATCTAAAATTTTTTATAGAAATAAAAGTATCTATTGATATTAATTGCTTATTTAAAGGCTATAAAGCGAATAATAATTTTTGAATATATATGTTTAAAAATCAATATTTCTAAAGTGAATATTAATAGAATTATTTAATAATATTATTTTTTGATATATGTCTAAAATACATATATCCTAGTTCTGTTTGTATGAGTTTTTCATAATAAGGAAGTACTCTATATATAAATAGGTTTTTAAAATCATTTCCAACTAGAGATTCTTTTTGAATATTAGATGTGAATTTTTCTCCGTAGGAAGATATTGTTAATATTCCATGGACAAAAACTTTACCGTTATTTGAGAAATTAATTTTTGTCGAAAATATGGAACCTATTCCATTAAAGCTTTTATCACGATTTCCCATATGATATTGGTTTAAATCGACTCCTATTTTTTTATCATCAATATATATATATTTTTTTTTCGAATTAATCAATTGATAGTAGACGGTGTGTTCATAATTTACGAAATCATTTAAATCTAGTTTTGTTTCAATTTCTTTTCCTGTAATCCATTTCCAATTTGTATCGTTTTTATCAGTATCTTCGGAATATCTATATATAAATGAAACAGATAAATATTCATAATTGATTGATGTTATTTGAGAAACAAGGGCGTTGAGTTCATAGCATATATATTCAATATAGTCGTGTACATTATAAGGTAAGATATTTTCAGAAAAGTTTATCTTATCAGAATTAGTTTTATTGTCATATGTACGTTGTAACAATCTGTTGCGTTTGTTTTGAATGGTTTTATAGGCACTCGTATAGGCAAAGGCTGTTATTTCATTGGTGTTATTTAGTTTAATTTTCTTTTGTTTTTTTCTTAAAATTATTATTGAAATTATCATGCTAAATATCGCTATTAATGCTAACATAATATTTTTAGCATTAGCAGAGATGTATATATCTGGTATTAATGATATTAGGGGGGCAACACATGGGATAAGTGTTATAAAAATCCATTCGTAAATTCCATTGTCTTTAATAAACTTTTTCATAATTTACTCCTTTTTTGATTTTTTTGTGATATTTTATCACAGATTTTCTTTTTTGTAAAGACTAAACTCCCGATACAATCGGAGTGTTCGTTGCACAAAAAGAACAAGTGTCCCACGGTGGGACACTTGTTAATTATCAAAACGGTAAATCATCATCAATAGGCATATTTTCAAAATCGGGTTGTGAGGGCAAAGGCGGCTGTTCAGATGTAGTTGAAGAAGAGTCTTTATTATTATTATTTGCTTTTTGCACACGCTCTCCGGTAAAAGATACCGTGTCTGCGACAATCTCCGTTACATAGCGTGTACTTCCGTCATTGGCCTGATATGTACGACTTTGTAGTTTGCCTTCAAGAGCAATCATATTGCCTTTTGCAAAATAGCGACATACAAATTCTGCTGTGTAGTTCCAACAGACAACATTGAAAAAATCAACCTTTCTTTCTTCACCGGGTTTGTTGTAATTTCGTTCAACTGCGATACTAAAACTTGTTACGCTTTTTCCGGTAGTAGTTGATTTGAGTTCAGGGTTAGCAGTAAGCCTTCCCATGAGTACAATTCGATTTAACATATTTATGACTCCTTTTTTATTAATATATCAGTTAAGTGTCCCACCGTGGGACACTTGTGGGCATACAAGAGATTGTTTATTTATTTTTTCTCTGCTTTCGGGTGTTTAATTGTAGGCGAGTAGCTGCACAGGTTATGACTTTGCAAAAGTTATTTTACAGTCAACTTTAAAATAGTGTAGGGGAGAGCTGCCGGCGTAAGTTATGCTGCATTTTTACGAGCAATCGTCTTGTTCTATTTTTTTCTCTGCTTTAGGGGCTTTTGCCGAGCCTGAAAACCTTGCATATTTTAGCTTTTACGCTGCTGCCGTTGAGTATATTTTCTTTTGAACCTGCAATTATTTATCGGTAATTCTGATTTTGAAGTAATCTTTTGAGAAACAGCAGCTTTTTACTAAGTTCAAGTGTCCCACCGTAGGACACTTGAGGAGGTAAGCAATAACTGTCCCACGGTGGGACACCAAAACAATATTTTGCCACGGAAAGCAGGGTAGTAAAATTTGCAGGATAAAGACTTAATATTGCAAGCAATATTAAGTCGGTCACAAATGTCGGCAGTGCCGACATTTTCGATAACATTAACTTTAATATCATCGACTAAGCTTTTAATATCACTTTTAGATTGCTGTTTTATTTTCATCAGATAAAAGCTGACTTTTTAGTAACATTGATTTTAATATTGCTAAAATTTCAAGACAAAAAGTTGACAAAATGCCGATAGCAGAAAAGAAAAAGCCTCGCTTTTTGCGTAAATTCGATTTATTCCCTATAAGAGTAAAATTACATCAGCAGACAATAAAAAACGCTTACAAGTCGAATTTGGCTAAGTTAAACGCAAAGTTTGTAATGTTGTCAAAAAGTAACGCTTTGAGATAATTTGAACAATTATGGATTTCATATTCTTTGCTTGCTTCTTCATAATTTAAAAGTGTATCCGAAATCAAATCACATAATGAATTAGCTTTTGCAATACCGTGCTTTGTAATGCAGTTGTTAATTGAATAAATAAGTGTACGCTGTGACACAGTAGTTTTATTATAGGTTTGAGATGTGTTGTTGGTTGCCATATCACAAAGTAAATCAACAGCTTTGCAGTATAATCTTGAATATATATCGTTCTCGTAAGCGACATAACTTTGATATGCACTGTAATCTGTCAATTCTTTAATTGATTCAACAATCTTGTCATTGTCAGTTGTAAAAGGTACAGTAAGGTTAATTCTGTCAATGATTAGATTATGATCTGATTTACTGTTATTTATGGTATTGTTATATATGGTATTGTTATAATGTCCGAAATTTTGGGACACGGTATTGTCCGAAGAATTAGGACACGGCAATGTCCTGCTTTTTAGGACACGGTTATTTTCATTGTCCTGTTTTTTAGGACATGGTGAGAGTGTAGATTTTATCGCATTTTTTACATTGTCCGAAAATTTAGGACACGGTTTATTACTTTCTTTTTGCTGTTTCTCTATAACTGTAGGATTAGTGTTAAGTATGTAGTTATTTACACAAAACTTACCGTTTTTACCCTTACGCTTAATTACGGATATATAGCCATAAGCTATAAGTTCATTTAGTATATTGTAGTATGTCTGCTTGCTTATACCGAGAATTTCCATAGTATAATCTCTTGTAGGAAATACTGTGTTTGATGATTGAGCAAGTGAATAGAATAAAGCAATCATACCACGAGCCTTAACAGATAAACGAGTATCACACATAATCAGTTTTGGCATATTTCCGTAGCCGTATGAATAAATATTATCAAGCGAAAGTGTATGATGTTCTGCAGAATCAGACGGCGGACAACCTATAGCATTAGGATTACTGCATATGGTGTACACATTTTTATTTAGAAAGCCTTTAGCTTTTGAAATTGAAATATAACTCTTTTCAACAAGCCTGTTTAGATATTTGTAGTAGGTGTCTTTGTTCATATTTAGATCACGAAGTATTGTGCTGCGTTTTGGATAAATTTTACCTGAACCTGCATAAGAAGCTAAGTAGGCATAAATAGCCTTGCTTTGTAAAGGCAGTTCTTTTTCAAGCATAACTTTTTGAGCAAGCATACCAAATCCCTGTGCATATACGCCGTCAATTTCTACTGCGATTTCTATGTCTTTGCTATTTAATTTTTTCATTATAATTCCTCCGTATTTTGAAGCTGCTTGAAACGGACTTTTTTAATTGTTCAAGACCGTGTGAATTAAGCAATTAAAAAAGTCTGCTGCAAGAGCAACAGACTTAGTTTTAAATATATGTTTTTAGTACAGGCTTTTTTTCGTGAGTCTGCACCGGTTCTGCAGATGAGCCTACAGGTGGGGTATATGCCTTTGCTGTAGGATATTTACTTAGCAGAGCCGAAAATAATCTTGTGCGGTCGGCATAGCTTACCTCTCTTATTGTACTTTTCTTTGCTTTATAGGGTTCTTCATTAAGCGACAGTCCCCAATCCTCGCTTTTGAGGAGTTTCATTTGTGCCGGGTGCATACCTGTTTTCATAAGTACCCAGTCACCTTTTTTCATTCTTTTAATTTGCCCCGGTGTCATTAAAGGCTTTTTTGTCATATTGTAAGTAACGGAATTTGCGTTGTTATTGTTTGAAAAGCTGTTTTGCTTTTGCGAAACAGAGCCTGACATTACCGTCTGATTATCAAGCATTTTTGAAAAAGTTTCTGCGTCAGGGGAAGTAGGTGCTATGTAACTGAACATTACATTCTGACAGCTTGATTTTATAACGCTTGCTGTATTCTGATCGTATTTTTGATCAAGCTGCGTTGTAGTTTGTAAAAATGGGCAGCAAATGATACCTCTTGATCTGCCTGCAGAAAACATCTGATCAACTCTCTCTATGGCTGTGTATGTGCCAAATTCATCAAGGTAGTAGTATACTCGATGCGGCAGCTTGTTGTTCTCAAAATGTTCAGAGGCACAAAGTAATTCGTTATAAGTTTGTCTTACAAGTAAGCTTACCAAAAAGTTTTTTGTGCTTGATTTTTCATCAACAACGAAGAATATTGCTTGTTTGCCGTTAATAAAGTTTTCAATATCAAGGTCACTGTTAAAGCATATCATTTGTTCCATTTCTGTATCAATGAAGGAAAGCATACGGCTCATTGCTGTTGACATAACGCTTGCAGTAGTCTGAAAAGCACCGGAGGCTGTGGCAGACATAAACCATTTTGCTTTATGATTAGTCGGCAGCATTGTATATAATTCAGTCAGATAAGTTGTAGGCATTACTCCTTTTTTATTTACTGTTCGTGGGTCAATTTCCAGGAGCTGTTCAATTATTTTAAAAACTGATACTATGTGCTTTTCTTCGGGTTCACAAAGTTCGGATACAAGTAAGATAACGCCTGTAATAATGCCTTCTGCAGATTCGTAAAAGTATTGATTTTGTCCTGCACTTTTGAAACCGTCCATATGTACGATTGAGTTTGAAAGAACTTTTGCATATGTTTCAGCACGTGCTTTGTCTGCAAGACTTTTTGTTGATTCATAGCGGTCATTGTATTTATTGACAAGATACATCAGATTGTAACTGTCACTGCGAGTAGGATTTCTTAAATCTATTACATAAGTTTTGTACCCGTAATATTTTTCCAAAACAGGTGCATATGTCTGATGAGCATCACCTTTTGTATCTGTGACGAAAAAAGGATTACCAACGGCCGCTAAAAATTCAAGATTAGGATAGACGAAAGAAGATGTTTTACCGCCACCCGGAGCAGATACGGAGAGAGTATGATTATCAGATGTATCAATGTATGCAGATACTTTTTTACCGCTTTTTACTGCACCGAGTATAATGCCCTCAAGCTGTGGCCTGTTTTCGCCATTTCTCCACTTTTCGGGTTCATATGGTATAATAACAAGATTATTATTTAATTCTTGTTTGGTGGCCCATTTTTGGTCACCGAATTGGCCGTCACCGACAGGCTTGCTTTTAATAGAGTTTAAATTTTTGCCGCTTGATGATATAAAGTACGCAGCTATAAGTACAACTAATACGATTATTGAAAATATAATAATTCCGCTTGTTGAGCTACTTCCCATAACTTTGACTCCTTTGTTTTAAAATTTCATTCCAATCTTTTAGATTAGGTGTTATTATTTCAGTTTTATATTTGTCCTGAAATACTTTTTGTGCTTTTTTTGCAAAGTCCTGTCCGTGGTTTTTGCCGTCAGAACTGTTTATATCATTATCTGTACATATATAGATTTTCTTTATATGCGGGTAATCTTCAACACATTTTTTCAAAGCTTCTAAATTCAGTCCTCCTAAAGCTATGTAGTTGTATGTGTGCCAGTTTTCGCCAAGCTGATACAAAGTAATAAAACTGAATAAGTCAATAAAAGCTTCAAAAACAAAAAGCACATCAGACAAACCAATGTGCTTAAAGCAGTATATTTTGTTACTTCCGGTAATCTCACCTTTAAAAGATTTAACAGTAAGCGTACCTTTTAATCCGGCATACCTGACTATTCCTTTTTTATCTTTGCCGAGAAATACAATGTTGTGGTTGCTTTTATCTTCATATATAAGACCCTTTTTTACAAAGTATCTGACAACACTGTAATCAATACAGCGTGAATTGCACAGATAAGCATACAAGCGTTTGTTGTTTGTGTTTTTTTGAGGTAAAACTACTCTGTCTTTTTTATGGTAAATATCAGGTTCGTTTATAAAATCAACAGGCTTTGAATTGCTTGTAGCTTTGTAATTTCCGTCAAGCAAAGTTATTACTGCTTCTTGAAAACTAAAATCAAAAAATGTCATCAGAAAATTTACTGCCGTACCTGATTCACCTGTAGAATGTCTGTACCAAATGTGACCTCGTATTTTTACGCTGTCATGTGCTTCCCACATATATTCTGTACCGCTATGTAAAACTTTTTCTCCTATACTTTCAAGATATTCTTTAATATCTTTATGATGAGCCTGATACAACTCTTCATCTGTAAACGGAATAAATTTTGACATTCTTTAACCTCCCTAATAGTCATAGCTGATTTGATTGTCGGATACAGCGTGACCTAATTGTATTTTTTGTATTTTTTCATCTCTTAGCTGTTTTGAATCAGATGTGTATTTTTGCTTTGCGGCGGCAATTGTTTCTGTGTTTATAATTTTGCCCATATGAGCAGCTATAGAGGCAAGATTAAGCACTGTTATTTGCTGTTGAGTGTTAGTTTCTTCAATTTTTTGCTGTGCTTTTATATTTCCGAGTTCAACAGCCTTTTTATACCACAAAAGAGCCTTTTCAATATCTCGTTCGATTCCCAATCCGTATTGATAAAAAGTACCTATTCGCAAAGCTAATTCTGAATCTGTTTGATTGTTATTAAACCGGATAAGATAAGCCGATAATGCTTTTCTAAAATAATTACTTGCAAGCTCATTGTTTTGTAATCCGTATTTTTCGGAGTGATAGATATAACCGAGCTGATAAGCTGCATTTGCATTTTCAAATTTTTCAGCTTCCGAAAACCAATATATAGCTTGATTAATGTTCATATCGGTTCCTAACCCTTTTAAATACATATCACCAAGACGATAAGCAATATAATCATTAGGATTTTGCTTGTAATCTGTTATATAAAGATTTAGAGCATTACTGTAGCATAGCTGAGCTTTTGCAATATCATAATGGGCATAACTTTCGTTTGAATGAATTTTAGCAAGATTGAACCAAGCGTTAGATATATTTCCTTGTGCTGCATATTGAAAATGTTTTATGGCATTTTCAATATCATTATTTTCAAATGCTATTTTACCTAACTGATAGGCAGCATTTGTATTGCCGAGTTTTTCAGCTTGTGAAAACCAATGTATAGCTTTATTTATGTCAATATCAGTACCTAAACCGTTAAAATACATTTTTCCGAGTCTATAGGCTGTAAAGTCATCAGGATTTTGGGTATAATCTGTTATGTAAAGATTTAAAGCATTACTGTAGCATAGCTGAGCTTTTGAAATATCATATAGTCCGTAACTTTCGTCTGAATATATTTTACCGAGTTTAAACCAAGCGTGAGATATATTACCTTTTGCTGCTTCTTGAAAATTCTCAACAGCTTTTTCAATTTCTCCCTTTTGAAGAGAAATTTTACCGACTTGATAGTTTGCATAGGAGTTACCGAGTACAGCAGATATTTGATAATAACTGTATGCCTCTTCAATATTCTTTTCGACGCCTTCACCGTTTTCGTATAGCTTTGCGAGCGTGTATGCAGATGAAGCACTACCGTTTAATGTAGCCTTTTTTAGCCAAATTACAGCTTTTTGAATATCTTTCTCAACACCGCAGCCGTTTAGATACATCTTACCAAGTCTGCTTTCAGCTGTAACATTACTGTTTTCTTCTTCTGCTTTCTCATATTCCAAACAGGCTCTTTTATAATTTTCGTTAGCCTTTTGTTCATCAATGATATTGTATTTTTCGGAAGAGTATATGTAACCAAGCTGATATGCTGCATTTGGATTATCTTGTTTAGCTGCTTTATTGAGCCACTCAATTGCAGAATTAACGTTAATATCTGTGCCTTTTCCTGCAAGATACATATTTGCTATACGCATTTCTGTAAAAGCATTTTGTATATCGTTTTCTTCTTGTTCTATCATACCTTCCAATGCTTTTTTATATAAGCCGTTAATATAATCTTTTGAAACATTATTAAAATCATCGGCATAATCCTCATACAGCTTTGCAAGGTCATAATTTGCAAGCACAACTGTTTTAGTTGCTTTTGAAAAATAATGCTCTGCCTGCTGTATATCAATATTTACACCCTCACCGGACAAACACATTTTACCAAGTCTGTACGCTGCATATTTATCACCTTTTCTATCTGCTTTTAAGTAATAGTCAAATGCTTTTTCATAATCTTGAGTAAAACCAAGGCCATAATAAAATTGATTGCCAAGGTAGTAGTAAGCATGCGAATAACCGTTTTTTGCAGCAAGACTAAAAACATTACTTGAGCAGCGATAATCCTGTTCAACACCTTCGCCTTTAAGGTACATTCGGCCTAACAGGTATTCAATATATGCTTCATAAGAATCAACTTCACTGTAATAATGCAAATTGTCAGAATCGTTTTCGAGTTCATAAAAGTAATTTCTGTTTTTTAACCCATCTCTGAATTGAATAAAAGCTGTTTTGCAATAGTAGTTGCCAAGTTCTTTATTGATTTCTGTATCTTTAGTACCGTATAAATACATTTGTCCGAGTTTATATGCAGACATACTGTCACCGTAACTGTCGGCAGCAATACCGTACCACATTTGAGCTGCATTATAATCTTTTTCCGTACCTTTTCCGTAGTAATAACAATCCGCAAGTTTTCTGCAAGATTGTGCAGTTCTGGTTTGCAAATCACTTGAATTTTGATACGCTTTTTTAAAATCTATAACTTCCTTTCCTTCATTTCCAAGTATAAACGAGGGGATTTTTTGTAACTCTGTATATTCGTATTCTTCCGGCTTTGTATCATCAATAAAACCGTTATCATCATCTGCTGATTGCGGTTCTGTTTCTGCAGGAGCTGTAATATTCGGTGGGTGAGAAATCGTAATATCATCAGTTGCAGTTATAAATGTTCCGCTTTGATTCATAGATTTTGCACATTCTAAGATATAATTCTTGATAGATGTAAATTTATCAATTTTGGAAATGTCAGGCTTTACAAATTCTTTTTTTGAATAGTATTTACTCAAACTGTAGCTTTCATCACACCACTTATCATAAAGATTTGACAGTTGGTTGTTATTGCTTACAAGTGTGGTTAGAATATCATCTACAAGTTTTTTCTTGTCAGGTGAAGAAAAGCCGTAAGTATTTCTTCCTTTGCTGAAATCTTTGCTTGAAAGGGTCAACATTTGATTAACTAAGTATTTTAAAGTTTCATCGGAAATATATTTATTAGGTTCGGAAAGCAGATTATTTAGTAAAGCTTTACTCTGACTGATTAGCTCGTTTAGGTATTTATCTTTATTAATATAAATCTCATGTCGCTCATCTTTAAATATTTCATTAACAAACTCAGATTTTAAACTTTTGATATTATTCTTTGATAAAAATCCTTCTTTGGGTTCTGTTGAGTAAACAAATAAATGCACATGAGGGTGATGTCCTGTGTCGTGCATAGCAGCATACCATTGCAGATTATTAATATTGATACCGTGAGCTTCTGCTATAAGGTCAACTTTGGACATAATTAAATCTTTCCAAGGCTTTTGACAGTCATAGCCGAGCCTGTCTGCGTCCTCTCTTCTGAGCGATAGAATGTCAGTCCAAATGTTGCCATTGTGCGTTGCTACTTCTTCGGCAACTCTGTCAAGATCTACATCAGGGTATGATGAAAATAAACCGTGCTCACCGACTTTATAAGCGCCCGGTCTTTTGGCTGTATATTCTATCAAATTTCCTGCTTCGTTAAAAAGCAACTCTTCTGCAAGTATGGAAATAAGAGCGGAGGCATTTGACATAGTTGGATTATTGATATAATCGGTGTATTCCAACGGTTTATCCTCATCATCTTTATAATTTAATTGTTCAAGAAATTCTTTAATGGTTTCTTCTTGCTTTTTTGTTGCAGGTCGATTTTTAACATCATAAAACTGTGCCAATCTGATAGCTTCATTTACTATGTTCTGTTCCGATAAATTTAATGAAGTGTTTTCAGAAAGCTTATTTGCCAAATGCAGCATTAAACTTGAAGCATTCGCTCTTGTAGGATTAGCTTCATAAGCTTTGTATTCTTCACACTCTGCACTAAGACCTTTTTCTGTATAGAGATTAAGTAAATCTTTAACAGATACTTTTTGCTTAAAAGTAATCGGTAAATCATCTGCCATATCAATGTTTTTGTCAACAGTTTCCCTTGTACCGCAATACCGTACAAGATTTGCTGCATGCTCACCGCTTAAGGCGTGATCGCTTAGCTTTTCTCCGGGTTTGGCTATATGAAAGTAACGGGAGTTTAAAATAAACCTTGTGCCAACCATAGCAGCCTCCGTTATGTTTGAGCTTCATATGCTGATATAATACCTTTGCTTGCCTTAACATCTTCTACAGCTTTTCTACGCATTTTATCATATGAGTCTTTGTCAAGTTCCATCATACTTGCAACAATACGGGTAAGCACATTGATTTCAACAGCTTCTTTAAATTGTAATTTTGAAGATCTATTTGAAGCGTTATTTATCATACCCTCAACTTTTTGCCCGACAATAGAGCATAAATAATCCTGCGTAATTTCAGATGTTTTATAGCCAAAGTAAAAATCAACAGCTGATTCAATTATCTTATTTCTGCTTGTTTTGCCGTCATCAAGTTTCTTTAAGCTCTCAATTTTATTTATCGTTGATAAAGGCAATTGAACGCTTATCTGCTGTTTGTTTACTGATTGCATACGCTATTCTCCTTTAAAACTTCATTACGCTTATTAATTAAAAGTGTAAGGTATTCATCTGAACAAAGATAGTTATAATACTGCTCAATTGCTATTTGCATTACAAATCCTCTTGAAATATAAAGCTCTCTTTTAAGAAAGATCAGCATTCTATAACTCTTTTTGGTAATATAAAGACTTTTTTGTTTTTTAGGAATTATATCAAATTTTTCTCTTTCTTCTCGAAAAATACTTTTTATTTTTTCGGGATCTTCAAGATATTTTTGGTATAAATATTCGACAGAAGCGTTATAAACGAAAGAAAGAGTGTTTGAATTAAGAATATTTTTGGCATTAACAGCAGTTTCGTCTATTACTTTTGATGTAAGATAAAAGCAAGAACCTAATAATTTATCATCAGGTATATTATCATTGGTTAAAGTTAATTTGTTAAAAAATCTATCTGACTGTATCATAAAATCACCTCTTAAAAGATTTTCTCGACTGAACGAATTTTACATATATTATCGTAATATCCCATATTGAAATTGTATGTTACATTTGAGTTTGACACTTCATCGTTGTATATGATTGTCTGACTGCAAATAGCCATAACATTAAATGAACCGTTATCCTCATAGTCAGAAACATACAATTGTACCAAGCCTGTAGCTTGCTCATAATTATCATCGTATGTGCTGTGACCTATTGTTGTTTGTAATTGATTATAATAATCATCTGATAAGTAATCCTTGAGCTTAGAAATATTATTGCTTTGTGACCCAGAATAGGAGAGGTAAAGCTGACAATATTTATCAATGACATCTTTGACTTCAATATTAAACAGTCTGTCATATTTGAGCTTTTCACTTTCCAATTCTTCAATCCTTTGCTGCAAATTTTCTGTGTTCATAGTTGTGGTTTCAACTGTAACAGGAGCAGTAGTCGATTCTGTTTTATTAGTATCATCTTTCAAACCACACCCTGTTACAATAACTGTTATTGCAGAAATAACGACCGTTGCTATAATAAATTTCTTTTTCATTTTTCTTCCTTTCATATACCAAAGTAGCAACAAGTGTCCCACCGTGGGACACTTGTTAGCTGAAATCCGTGTCAGATAAGCCTTTTAGGTAGTCATATGTCCACTTTCGTCTTGTTTCATAGCTGTAGTTGCTGTCACTCCAAGCCCTTTTAGAAGAATAAACAGAATCAAGAGTTGCGTTAGATACACCGTATAAAACACCGTTATGACCGTTGCCGTAAACATTTTTATCAAATGAGCCTGTGCCAAATTGATTTAATATATCTGCACAGTAAACGATAGCTCGCTTGTCATTAATATTATGTTCAAGACAAATGTTAATGTAATCTTCCGCATTTTCAGCTGATATTTGATTTTGTGCTTCAATTCCAGCACTTGTAAGTAGCATTGATTTTATACAAGAACAAGTGTAACTGTCAGGTATGTAGCTTGACCAATCTCTGTTGTTAGTTATTGCAGTAATAACCTTATTGCCCGTATTTGAATATGACATAGCTACTCTGCTGATTTCAGCATTGCTTATGCTGTAAGCTTTTTTCAAAACCGATAATGCGTTGTTACCATGCCAACCATACGCACCTATTGACAAAGCACCGTTATCATTAGCTATAACAGAACCGAAATCATTGTTGTCAAGTTCGCTGTAAAATACACCGACTTCATTGTGAGTAATAACATTTCTTGTTATATTAGCAAGACCTTTTTCAACTGATGTTCCAACCGCTCCATAGCAAGCAATGCTGTCATCGTTTAGTTGTAATGTATATTTATTTACATAACTTACTGTTGCCCAGTTGGAGGTTTGGCCATTGTACTCATTGCCGGCAATTACTGTAACAGAATTATCTTTTACTTCAATAACTATGCCTATATGATCTACATTACCGGTTGCTGTATAATGACTTCTGCCTCCGTAATCAAAGAAAATCAAGTTGCCGACTTGCGGTGTATAGTTATCGGCACTTTTTAATTTTCCAAGCTCTTTTAGGTTGTTTGTCCACATAATAGTTCCCGGTGCAAAGCCAAAATCTTTGGTTTCATAGCCTGATTCCTGAATACAGTAACCGACAAAATAACAGCACCAATCTGTCACAGAAGATTTAAAATATGAGCAATAGCGTTCACCTTGACAGGATAAATTCTGACTGTTCGGTGTATGTGTCTGCCAAAAGCTGTATTCTTCTTTTGCTTTTTCTGCTATTGGTGCTGCATTTTGTGCGGAGGATTCATATGTGAACATAAACAAGACTAAAACAGCCACAATAATACCTACAACTATTCCTATAATTGTATTTTTTGCTTTCTTATTATTAATGATGAGCAGAAAATACTTAACAGCTGTAGTCATTATTTACCACCTGCTGTACCGAATAATTCTTTTTTATAGTCAGGTGCGATAATCTGCAAATAGTAGCGTTCATTTCCGCAGCAATACAAACAATGACCTCTTTTGCTTATCTGTATAAGTTCCCACTCCTCATCAAGCATATTAGTAATTGCTTTGTATTCTTTAATATTTACAGTACCGGGATAGAAGAGAAAACGGTGAGTAGGTATCGAGAAGAACGGTTTTGTATATTCAACAACCCCCGGAATCATCAAATCCTCAAGATTTTGTGAAGCAATAACAAGGTTGCTGTTTTTCTTTCTGCCACGCTTAACAAATGATCTCAGATACATAATTACAATTAAACTTTTAATTACTTCGTGCAGCTCATCAACGATTACAACCGTATTACCTTCCGTCAAAAACTTATTATTCATAAATGAAAGTATATTGAAATACATAGCATTTTTTAAGTTATCATTTGTGTTTAACAAATTCTTTACATCAAAGTTAATGTGAGCTGCATTTGGAATGTTTGTATAACCATTGAAAAAAGTTGAGTCTGTACCGATACATATTGAACGAATACAAAGTGCAAGATTACGGAGAGTGTCTTTTGTGAAAAGCATTTCTTTCCCGCTAATTTTTGATACTTCATCATAGATATTGAGCTGTCTTTCAACTTCTTTGAACAAGTCTGACAGTATCGGAAAATCAATATTTGTAAACTTGCTTAAATCGGTACTGTCTGTAATATGAAATTTTTTGTACAGTTCTTCAAGCATTATTTCAAGCGTATCTAATTCCGCTGTGGTCATTTCGGGATTGTATGTCTTAAAAAAGTCTTTGAGAAAAGCTATATGTTGAGAAACAATCGTTTTGTGTTTAAAAGCAACCGGTTCATCATCAGTATAGCTGTCATCAAGAGGATCGTTCAAAAGGCGAGGCTGCATTACATTAATAAAATAGTTGCCTGACAGCATATCAATATTAGTACCGCCAAGGCCATTAGTTACATCAATACATTCCTTGTCTGAATCAATACTGTAAACTTTTTTCTGTTGCTGTCTGAAAAGACATATAAGTAATTTAATAAGAAACGATTTGCCTTCGCCGGAGTTACCAAAGATTGCTATATGACCATTTGTTTTATCTGAATCACGATGATCAATGTCAGCAAGAATATTGCCACCGTGAACAGCTCTGCCAAAGAACAATCCTTTTGGATCTGTTTTGCCTGAGTACGAAAAAGGGAAGAGGTTAGCCACTGAGCTTGCAGGCAATACTCTTGCAAATTCTTTTTCAAACATATCGAGGCCAAAAGGCGCTACAGAAGCAAAGCCGTCACGCTGCTGCATATACAATTCATCATATTTTATGTGATTTTTATTGAGCGTTGAACAAACTTTTATTTGCATATCTCTCAGTTCTTCCATAGAGGTTGCTATTATTTCTACATAGACTGAACAATGTATAAACTCTTCTTTTGTTCGGTGTGACTCTTTGAGTATTTTTTCTATATCTAAAATATTTTCCTTGCTATCTATAGACTTAGACATAGTTTTTGCCTCTGCAATATCGCCCATATTTTTTCGTTCTGCTTTTTCAAAGATTTTTTCCTGCTCAGACGGTGTAACTCTTTCATTGTAAATATGTAATGTTACACCACCCATTTCACCAATTTCAGAAAGTATTGCAGTTTGTTCCGTTTCGGTTTTATATCTTCTGATAGCAAAAACTTTTCTGTATGTATTACCGACGATGTAGTATCTTCTATGCTTAAAATCCATTATAGACGGTGCAATTATATCTACAAAGCTTTTAAGACTTTCGTCTTTGGGCAATCCGTACTGCTCACCGTCCCAATCGGCCAATTCCTCGTCATACGAAGTATGCTCAAGATAAATTGACAACATTTTTTTAATGTCTTTCTTTTCTGAAAGCTGCACATTGAAATTTTGTTCGGCACATAGCTGTAGTGCATGATTTACAAGCTGTCTGCTGTCCTGGTGAGAAGATTTAAGAATAATAAAAAAAGATCTGCTCGTTGACATAGCAGATTTAATGTTATTCATATATTCAATGTCTTTTATGTCGAGAGCTGCAATGGCTGCGTTATTCTCTTTGCTTTTCAGATTTTCGAGATGTCTTATGTTATTTTCATAGTTTTGAGAATTGTTAAGACACAAAATTTCTGACTTAGGCAATTCGGAGATAATGTTAGTTAGAGAGTCAATAATACCAAGCCTTATAGGTTTTGAAAGCACGGTAATATTTTTAGGCTTAACTTCAAGAAAGTATTTTTCTTCATTCCTTGTAGTTAGAATATGATCATCTTTAATTTCAGCAATTTCAAGAAAATTTTGCACTCTTGTATTATTGTTCTTAATTGCCTTATTAAGTTTTCGATCTTTTTTTGACAAGCTTATCGCCTCCATTTCAAAATAAGTACATCAGTGAACAAAAATCTGATGAACAGTACAAATAATCTAATTACCGAATAATCTACAAAGCGAGCAGACAAAAATGCGTATGCAGGTAAAAAAGCAAAGAAAAACCAAATATGTAATGATAAAAACATAATTATCGAAAAGGCGAATATACTTACCATTACAAACAGATCTGTTATAGTCCAGTATTTATATAGCTTTACTGCCGTAAGATTATCGGGATAGTAAAATTTTCTCATTTTTAGCCTCCTTTTAGTGAGCAAAAGAGCGGATTATTGATGTAATACCGCTTGTAGCAAAAATAGCTTGAGATACATTAGCTTTTACGCTTGTATCAAGTCCGAATTGCTGTAAAATTCTCGGAGCTTCTGCCGCAGCAAGCATAACACCTGTGGCTAAAATCAAATCCCATACATCTGCACCGTCTTGAGTACAATATACAACCGCACCTAAAACGATTAGTATATTTGATATAAAAGATGTAGCACAAATGCCTATAACCTGTTTGCACCAGCCTGAAAATGAGTCTAAATATCCTCTTGGTATGCTGAATAAGTGCAAAGCTCCAACAAACATTTGGATTATTAAAATTCCACCTCGCTTAATATTTGCAAGAAATACTTTTATAACGCAAATAAATGCAATAATCATAAAAATAGCAAATCCCCATCCGGAGAAAAAGTTTGCGGAACTATCAGACGAATTAAATTGAACAATAAAATTTATTGCCGAATCGTTTGTAAATGCCTGACAAATAAGATTGCAGATATGATTTGTGAAAATCAATAAGGATACCGGTAGGGTAGTTATAAGCAAAGAAGCTAATAGACCTTTAAAAAGATTCAATAAGAGATTAATAGGAGAAACTCGTTCACCTTCACCGACTGAAACAGCAAAGTCAAATACTGCAAAAGCTATACCGGACACTAAAAGCAATCCGGCAAAGCTTTCTATAAAAAACAAAAAATTTGTAACCATACTATTATCAAAAAGGCTTGTTGTATAATTATTATTCTGATTGATTATGTCAGTTGACCAACTTGCAAGACCAATAGACATAAACTGAGCAATTGTATAGTGTAAGTCTTTTGTTAAATCCATACAAAATATATCAGCAAGAATTAGAAGTAAAGAATCTAACATATTTTACTCCTTAACTTAAACCAAACCAACCAAAGAAACCTGCTCCGGCAACCACGCCACAAACAATAGTAGCACCAAATGCCATTCCGATTCCTGCCCATGGAATTTCAGTTCCCTGATTACGATGGCTGAGCAATCCTTTAACAAGCTTTGCAACTGCGACTGTTAATGCTACAAGTGTCAAAAATCCAAAAATGACTGCGACTACATCCTTAAATTGTACTTTTACTTCATTAATTGCTTTATTAATGCCACCCGAAATATCAACACCGGTGTTGTTATCATCAGCGGCGTATGCACCTATTGCCGTTAGTGATGATATTAGTGCTGATGTGATTGAAAATGATAAGACTTTGTTTTTGATTTTTTTAAGATTCATAAAAATTACCTCCGTTAATTAACTGTTACATAGCAGGTATATGACCTACCGTTATATGTTGCTGTTACTGTTGTTGACCCTTTTTTCAATGCTTTAAAGCTGCATTGATTTCCACCTCCTCCATAATTTTGAAGAATATACGAGTTACCGACTGACCACGAAACTCCGTTTTCCGCTTCTATTAAAGTCAAAAACATAACATCATCTGTATGTAACGATACCGAAGAATAAGACAAATATACATTATCTTTAGTCGTTTCTTGCGGTTTTACAGTAGGCTTTGAAGTCGCTTTTTCTGGTTGCCTCGTTGTTTGCTGTTCTTGAGCTTTTGTAGATTCGGGTTTTGGTGTTTCATGTTGCGGTGGTCGGTAATAGCTGTTATTGCTTTGTGATGAATTATGAGAACTGTTGTTTACGCTGTTTTCATTAGGTTCTTGTGGTTGTTCGTGTTCTGAATTTTCAGATTTACTTTCAACTTTTGATTGCACTTCTGAATTTTTCGTGCTTTCAACTTGCGGAGATTGTTGCGTTGTTAAATTGCTGCTGTTTTGCCACTTAGAAATACTTTGTGTTGTTTCTGCGACATTAGTGAATTTTATAACTGAACTTGAAAAAGGAGCTGTAGTATTTACTTCTTCTTTCTCTGCTTTGCCATTAACCACAAGACTTACGATTATAACAACTGCAATCATTACTACAATAATTCCTGCACATACAATAACGAATGCTGGGTTGATTTTTCGCTTGATGATCTATACCTCCTTTTTTATTTGTTATATATTAAAAGCAGTGCATATTTTAATACACTGCTCCTAAATATCGAAATCAATTTAAGTTATATATGTAGTTTAAATCAACATCACCTCTTATACCGTCAACTGAGCCTGTCCAACTGTACTGATGAATATCAACAAATGACGGAAGCTCATTGTACGAATTATTTGGTGCTGCCATCCAAATTAAATATTTACTTGCAAGCTCATCGGGATAAGCACTGTCAACAAGCATTGATTTTGCCGAATACAAACCCGACTCGAAGCCGTTGCTTTTTATGCCGTCACAAAATGTTGAAATTATATCAGTTAGTGTTCTGCGTGGCAAAACAGCTTGTCTGTATTCTTCTACATCAAGAAAAACCGGCAAGTCAAACTCTTTACCTTGAATGGTTTTCATACAATTCCTGACTTCGGCTTTTGCAGCGTCAATAGTAGTAGCATAACTGTACCAATATGCTCCAACATTTAAACCTGCGGTCTTTGCCTTTGCATAATATTCATTAAATTTTTCGTCCTCTTGATTATCGTCTTTACCGTAGCCTGCTCTGAGAATTACACAAGTAACACCTGACTTTTTTACTTTATTGAAATCAATATCACCGTTCCACTCTGACAAATCAATACACCTTGCTTTTTCAACTTTTATTTTTGTTGTAATTATTTTATTACATTGTTTTATAGTAACAGTTGCATTGCCGACTTTATTCACTTTCACTTTTGCCAATCTTTTTTCCGTTGAAATAATTTTAGCAACAGAACTGTCAGATGATGTAAAGGTGATCTCATTTACATCATTATTTGTATCAACAGAAATCGTAAAAGTATCACCGACATTTTTGCAATATTCTTTTGTTGATATACTTATCTGTGTATTATTTTCTACGCTCTGATTGCTGATTTCAATTTGTAAAAACGATACATCGTTTACATCAATTCTGCCGTCATTGTTCAAATCAAGTTTTGTATCTTCTGCAAAATCAGACAAAGCATTTTGCAAATATGTAACATCATTCACATCAATTTTATTATCCGCATTAATATCAAAACCTTTTGCAAATACAGACATTCCACAATTGATAAGTACAATACTCGTAATTACACCAATTATTATATTTTTTATTTTCATTTACCCATTAATCCTTTATTTAATAAATCATCACATTTATTTGAAGGAATAAACAGTGTGCACACTATAAATGTATCAGCTATCGCTAAAAAACTCATTACACACCAAGTTAAAGCCATTATGCACACCTCACATATGTTCCTCTTGCAACATTTTTTGATAACAATATAAAGTAGCTTTACAATCAGCCAAACTATCGTGAGCAATGTCTGTTCCCCAATCATATCCGTAATATTCTGCACATTTAGTGAGTTTTTGCCATTTGTGACAGCCGTATTGCTCGCTCCATTCTCCGTATATATCAGCAAAATCCTCCATAACATCTACTATAGCAGCGTTTTCATTTCTAATCCCTATATTGGAAAGAAATCCTAAATCAAAATCTACATTGTAGCCTATGATAGTATGAGCAGAATTGATAATACGACTGATTTCCTGCTTCACTTCAAGAATATTCGGTGCAGTGGCAACCGTTTCGGGGGTTATGTGATTAACCGCCATAGCTTTATTCCAATTATCTGTATAAAGCGGCTTAATATAGCTGTTGAAAAGACTGTTGCCCTGACCATCAATGATTGACACCTGTAACAGCTCATCGTCATAAGGATTAAGACCTGTTGTTTCGGTATCTATGACTATTTCGTCATAGATAATTTCGGATTTATACGGAACGCTGAAAGTCTTTTTTATAATATTCTGAGTAATTTCTTTTTTGAACTCTTTTTTGAACAACTGTAATTCTTCTTGTTTTTTCGCCTCTTTGCACTTTAGAAGAGCTTTTCTCTGAGCTATACGCTTACTTTTTTCGTCTGCTTGGTATTTTGCAAGCTCCTGCTCGGTCATATGGCGAACTTCCTCGTCCCACAAGTACAGCTTTTTAAACGGACAATTAGCATTAACCCATAAATACTTACCACTCTGTTCGTCAACCTTTATAAAGTGCTTTGCTTTCCATTGATTTTCAGTAATTAAAGTCCTACCTTCCGGAACACTGATATGTGTTCTGACCGTTGATTTATATTTATCCCAAACATTACTCATTATGTACGCTCCTCAAACAAAATCATATTTTTATATACTTCTTCTCTTGTAATCAAGCGAAGATTATTAAGTAATTCCTGCAATCTCATATATAATTCCTGTTTTACTCCGCTCCTAATGTTCTTTTTAAACTCACACAAATAAAAATAGCAACTGCTATTAATGGAATCATTCCTAATGTGATATACAAACCCATTTGAGCATATTTTGAATAGCTTTTAGGTTCGTCTGTAGTTGCAAGTTGCGTGACATTGCTTGTAACCCTCTCACCACGCACGCAAAGCCTGTGCGTATTAATTGAGTACGGATAGCAAGTGACCAATGTCACATAGTCTTTGCCGTTCTCAATTTCAAGTTTACTTGAATCGTCAGGGTCAACTATATTAATCTCACACACCTTGTATGTGAGTGTTTTATTCAATACATTAATCTTAAAGGTATCTCCGATTTGCAGTTTGTCCAACTCATCAAAGAACACCTGTTCAGGATAACCGGAGTGAGCGGATATAACAGCGTGTGTGCTTGCACCGCCAATGGGCAAGGAAGTGTTTGCCAAATGTACACAACCTTTTTTGAGTTTTTCTTCTCTGTTGGTGCTGTCGTGATACACCGGTAAGTCAACATTTATCTTCTGAATTTCGATAGTACACATTATATCGTCATAGTTGAGAATGTTCTCATACTCTGACATTGCTGCATTGTATTCGTCTTTTTCTTCATCGTTTAACGCACTCTTTGCAAGCAATTCGTTAAAATTTTGAGCTTTTGCAAGCTCGTTGTTAATCTCCTCGTCAGACATTGTCTGAGTGTTTGTATTGTAATTTGATATTACAGTTTCGTTGTTCTTGCTGTTAATGTAGTCGGCAATATCGGGATATATTATAAAGCCAATCCCAACTACAGCCAAAACACCGAGAACAATAAAAAATATTTTACTTTTCATATTTTTTTGTAAGCAAGGGCCACCGATAAATCGGCAGCCCTTTTTGTTATAGTTTGTTTGCAACTTTATTATTTTGCTGCCTTAGCTGATTTCTTTTTGATAAAGTATGCAAGTACCAATGCAAGAGAAATACCTACACAAGCCATACCAGCCACTCTGATAAATCCTACAAATCCACCTGTCTTAGGGAAGAATACAACAGTATCTGTTACAGTAATATCCACTGTGCCATTCTCAGGAGCGTTCTGTACCCAAGTTCCTTTAGTAAATACTGAATTGTACTGAACAGGAATTTCAACATCAATTACCTTGCCGTAAACATTGTAGCCAGCAGGAGCAACAGTTTCTACAATGTAATATGTTCCGCTCTGTAATTTCATTTCCTCATTTGCTGAATTTTTAAAAATTACATTGCCGTTACTGTCTGATGTACCGCTTGCAATAGCGTTTGTCTGAGCTTCTGCGTTTGTTTTTGTCTTGTAAAGCTCAAAGGTTGCACCGGCAAGCTTGTTGCCTGCTTCATCGAGCTTGTTAATGCCAATGCCGTATGTATAAACATATACCTTGTTGCCAGGAACAGAATCAACACCTGATGTATTACCATATTCAAGTTTAACATCCTCATTAGGGTTGCCTGCTGTACCTTTCACAGCATACTTGTTGAGTGTTGCTGAATATGTAACAATTACATACTTTGCGTTGCTTGTGTAAAAAGCTGACTTTGCAAGATATTCAGAAGTAAGAGCTACATTAAATGTTGTATTCTTACCGTCAGCTTCACTTGTTACATTTACCTTATAATCTGTGCCGTTTACAAGGTTTGCACCAATCTTTGCAGACTTGCTGTCAGCAAGATATACATTAAATGAATTTTTGTTGAGTGTAAGTCCTGCGCTCATATCATCATATACAGCGTATGTTGTGAGCTTAATATCATTTGAGCCTGCTACTGTATTCTTAAGTTTAAAGTTTACAGTGTCGCCAAGGCTTACATCTGTATAGTTAGTATTGTTCTTTGTGCTGTTGGTAATTGACTTTTCTGTTGACGGTGTGCTGTCTGCTACCTTGCTTGCAAGATTGATTTCAGCGTAGCTATATACCCACTCACCGTTATTGTAATACGGGAGAGCAAGAACAGAGTTTGTGATACTTGTAACACCGGCAGGGTACTTAACACACTTGATGTAATAAATACCCTGTTCAAGATTTGAAAAGCTCTGTGTTGTGTTTGTTGCCGATGAAGTAAATGTACCCTGTGATACTGCCGTACTTAAATCAGCGGTATCGAGTGCGTCAAGAGCAGCCTTTGAATCGCCTGCAAGAATTTCAGCACTGATTGAATTTATAAGTGATTTGTATTCTGTTTTGAACGGAGTAGCTGTTGTGCTCTTGAGGTTCGCAACTCTGAAAAGTTCAAAAGTATAGCCCGGTTTAGTACATTTCACGCTGATATTTACCTTTTGGTCTGTCTTAAGTGCAGTAGCCGCACTTGCTGTTGGGATCGCCGCAAAGAGTAATGTCAACATCATTACTACTGCGAGCAGTTTGCCTGTGAATGATTTTCTAATTGATTTTCTCATAAGAAAACCCCTCCTTAAAAATTTTTTTGCGGACAATTTGTCCACTGTATGTAAAAGGCTCAACAGATTTACTGTCGAGCCTTTTTGCCGATGTGTTTTTTCTTTTTTCTTACACCTAAACCAATAGCACCTACTAATATTGTAAACGCTAATACAGCGGCGCCGATTTCAATGTAAATCGGTCTGTTGTTGCCTGTTCCGCCGGTTTCAGGAATGAAGACACTGTTATTCTTAACTGTAAGCTGTATATCGAGTGTATCTAAGCTGTCGGGTGAAATCGTAAATTTAATCTTGCCTGCATACGGCATATTACCTTTGCTGTCTGTTTCAATGAAGTAATAATCACCGGGCAAGAGGTTATTTACAATAATTCTGCCGTCGCTGTCGGTAACGAGCTTTGTTACCGTATCAGCCGTCTTGCTGTCGGCAGCTTCGTACATAATACTGCTGTTTTTATTTATAACATTAACAATGCCTGTTTTTGTGTTGTAGAGTTCAAACTCAATACCCTCAAGCGGATTGCCGTTGCCGTCTGTTTTTAAAAGCTCTACACTGCCACGCTTGAGCAGATTTTTCATCGTAACTACAAAGCTTTTGCCGTCCTCAAGTGTAACTGTCTGAGCCGCAGGCTTTACATACTTAGCAGGGAAGTAATATGTACCGTCTGCATTTTTAAAGCCTAATTCGTCAATTGTGTATTTAACCTTTTCATTGCTTGTGTTATACACCGCAAGATTGGTAAGCTGAGCAGTGCCGTCCTCGCCTGTTACAAGCACCTTATTTGTTTTGCCGTCATCAGACTTTACCGAGAAGTAAAAGCCGCTTACAATGCCGTCCTCAGACTCTTTTTGAACGATTAAGCCTGTCTTTTGCAGTCTGTTTGCAAAATAAAATGAAAGAGTAATATTTTCCTTTAGCGTAACGGTTTTTTTAGCAGGAGGAATATATCTGTCAGGTATCGAGTATGTACCGTCTGCATTTTTGTAGCCAAGCTCTGTGATTATGTATTTTACATATTCTCCGCTTGCTTTGTAAACAGGCAAGTCGCTGAGCGTTGCTGCACCGTCTATGCCCTGGCTTTTTGTTACTATGTTTTCGTCTGTCACTCCGTCATCAGACTTGACATTAAACCATACATCCTTAGCAGTATTAGCTCCTCGCTTACTGTCATCAGCGGTTTTATAGATTGTAAGATTGCCGTAAACAGTATCTCTGGGTTCAGGCACTTCAATCTCGTTAAATGTTGTGATTGAGCCTGTGGCTTCATCAACCTTAATTTGTCGGATAAACAATTCAGGATTGATTTTGTAGCCTGTCGGGGCTTTGGTTTCCTGTATTGTTATAGTGCCGAGTGGTAATGTTGGAGTGCTTGAATTAGGAACATAATAAAATGCTTCTCCAAAATCACTTTCGGCACGATAATCTTCATCTAAATAGGTGTAACCTCTGCCATCTGTTTTGAGTACCCATTTTCTTTCAGGCTCTATTCCCGAAAGTTCACCTTCGGTATAATAATAGCCTTTGTAATAGGAAACAGTAAATTCAGCATTAGCCATATTTGTTGTCTGACCTGTTACTGCATCCTTTTTTTGCAGTAAAATATATATCGGGTCATTCAACGGTTCATCAGTAATAGTTGCTGATAACACAGCAAAGCCGCCGTCTGTTCCGATTAATTCAAAATTCACTGCTTCATCATACAGTTTGAAACCTTTCGGTGCTGCCATTTCGACAGCATAGTAACTGTCACTGTATGCAATTTTATACAGGTCTGAATTTGCGTTATAGTCCCAAGAGTTGCCGTCTTTAGATATAGCTTTGCAATTACCGTTGCTGTCGGTAATGAAGTACCTAACAATGTTATTCTTTACACTGTTATCAGATATATAATCGTATGCACTCTTTTCGTCAGAAAAGACAGCAAACATACCGCCGTCTAATGAATAGCAGTCATTGCCTGTTGTCAAATCAGGATTACTGCTTTCTTTTTTGAATTTCAGCTTAACGATTTCGGTATCAGATAGTTGAAGAATATCAAGTATTCTTTCGTTATTGCAATCGTCTGTTGTGACTGTAACATTGTATTTTTTGTTGCTAAGAGTGAAGTAACCGTTTGCCGGGGCTTTGGTTTCCTTGAGGTAATACTGACCTGAAACAAGCTCAAAGTAATTCTTTGTAATCCAGTCCTGATTGGAGTACGAATACTTAATTTTAGCAATGTTACCGTTTTTATCAAGCTCTGCAACTGCAACTGCTTTGTTATCATCGCTATACAAGGTGTACTGTGCACCTGCGAAATTCAAGTAATCTTTATCAGTTGTCTGTTCTGTCAGGTTCTTAATTTCTTCGCTTGTACCGCTTTTTTCAAGATACAGTTTAGCTTTTTTCGGTATTCTTACAATTAAGTGTTGGCAATATGTACCGTCAGACGGCTTCGGCTGACAAATGTAAAAGTTACTGCTTTCACTTCTTTTTTTAATTACCGACCAGTTTCTTGACGATTTAGCAATACTATGGGCAAAATCAGCAAGCTCGTTAATGATTGTATCGGTATCGCCATACCAAGCTTTCCATTCAGATGTTGGATCACCTAACATCTGATGTTCTAACTGGCTTAGGGCATAGTGAGATAAAATATAATACTTTTTCTCGTTTGCTTTGCTGCCAAATTCCTTATCAATTTTGGCAAACAACGGCTCATACAAAGAGTTGTTAATATATTTATCCAAAATGCTTTTAGCTGATTTTCCATTAACCTCAAAGCTGCTGAAATAATCACCATAAGCTACACCGTAAAAGGTATTAAGAGCAGCTATTAGTGCTTTTTCATTCTCGTTATTGGAATTTGGGTCAAGTTTAATTACTTCTTTGCCTGTTTCTCCAAAAAAGTCCGTAAATTCAACAGTCTTGCCCTCTGTTTTCTGTGCAGGTGTATTTGGGTCTATGCAATACCCAATCTCACCGTTAATTTTAAACTCATAAGCTACAAGGCTGTCTGTCCAAGGGATAGGCTTTGCTGACGATTCAAGCAAAATTTTGTTACCAATTTCAGACAGCCCTGTATATGAATAAGCACTTGCCGTAATATTAGCAATAGGAAACATCGCAAAGACAGTAACAAGCGAAATGATTACGGCTGTAAACTTTTTAAGAATTTTCATTATTAAGTTTTTCTCTCCTTTCAATGAGATAGTATATATCTTATTAGTTTGGTGGACTTCTGCTCATATCAATGCTCCTTTCAGACTTTTTTGTAATAAAAAAAGCAGCTAAGTTCAAAACTTAACTGCTTTAATTGATGTATTTTATTTGATTAATACCAACCTGCTGCTCTTACGAGAGTTGTTTTTGTTTCATAATGACCTTTTTCGGGAACTTCTACGGTTTCATAACCTGTTAATTCTTTTACTGTTTCAACACGATAACTTGCATTTTCACCATTAATCATATGATTATATCCGTGTTCGCCAACGCAATCAGTAATATCCGCACCACAAGTGTTGCAAATAGTAGCTGTATGCTTTTCATAAATTGGTTTTTCCCAAGTGTAGCCTTCCTCATCAACTACCCAAATTTTTTCGGTTTTGTACTCTGCATCGTACCAAGTTTTGCCCTCGTGTGGGTCTTTTGTTGCAGGCTGTGTAGCCGGTGCCGGTTCAGGCTTACTTGAAGATGATGAGCCGGAGCCGCTTGACGGCTTGCTCTGACTTGAGCTGCTCGATGAACCGCCTGACGGTTTACTCTGACTTGATGAACCGCTTGAGCCTGAATTGCTTGCAGGCTTGTTTGTGCTGCCTGATGAACCGTTGCCGGCATTGTTATTATTGTTGTTATTCTGATTGCTGTTATTGTTGCTCTGACTGCCGTTGTTCTGCTTGCTGTCGGTCTTTGCCATATTCTCTGCATTTGCTTCCGTTGCTTTTTCCGACTTTTCCGAAGGCTGTGTCTGCTTAACCTCAACGACTTTTGTTTCTTCTTCTATATGTGTGTTACCCTGTGCGTCTGTAACCACCTGAGTAACTGTTTGTACCGATGTACCAATTACAACCTCATCTGCTGTTGCAGTAGGCTGTTTATTTCCGCAAGCGGTCAGCATAGCAATAATGACCGCCGCCACCGTTACTGCCGCAACCGCAACAATACCAATAGCCTTTTTCTTATTCGTTTTTTTCTCTGCTGGTTCATTCGTATTTGTAATGTTTGTGTTCATTTCCTGTGTAGTCATACTTCTGACCCCTTTCGTATATGTCTTTATATCTTAATTTTACAATTCACATTTTTGTTTGTCAAATATTAATTATTAAATTCAAAAAATCTCAGCAAAGAATTTTCTAAGCTGAGATTTTGCAATACTTATTTTTTTATGTATTCTTTTAATTTCTTAATATCGTGTGTAATTTCTTTGCCTCCGTTGTACTTATCAATCCAATAAGAGTGAATTTCGCATATTAATAAAGCAATACCGTTAATAACCAATAATGGGAATAATATAATATCCATATTTATAACTATAACATTTTCAACATATGAGAACAGATCATAATTGTTTATATGATAATCTAATATAGAAGGAAACTGTTTGTTGCAAATAAAATAGGCAAGAGGTGTTTTTATTAAAGAAATTACACCTAATGAAATTTCAATTATAGCATTGCAAGTTTTTGCTACCTTTGTATTAGCAATAAGGTTAATTATTATGAAGAGTATCGGAAAAACATATAAAGATTTAGTGTAGTTCATAACTATTATTGAGATAAAAAAATTAATAAGTATAGAAGCAATTATGAACATTCTTAGTGATGTAAACGGCGTAATAATATACTTTGATAGATTTTCAAAAATATCTAATAGGTAAATATAGCAGAAAAAAATAATACCACTTATTAAGAATCCTTTATAGCTTTTGAAACAGCCAAATATTGCTACTGTTAAACCTAAAAGGACAAGCAATATTTTTTTAACTGATCTAACTTTATTATTTGATATAATCTTTTCTATTTTAGGTTTTAAGTGATAACTTAACTGCATTATTTTAATTTGAAATTTCCATATAAATGTAAAAGGAATATCAAAACACCTAAAAATAAAATTCATCATATAATTCATCACCTTTGGACAAATTATATCATTTTTTATCTTTGTTTTCAATCCATAGCGTTCTTATTTGAATGGGGAGAGATACAAGTATTGCAACAAAAAATATTGGAATTGATTCACTTATAGATAAATACATAGCAAATGTCATCAATAACAGTGTTGGAAAAGTGTATGTTCCATCTTGTAATCTTTTAACACTATTATAAACTATTAAATACGCTGATAAAAATAAAATAGATAACCATAAGTGCAAGTCTAAGTCCATCAGTATATAATAGAAGAATTGACATACGCAAGAGAAAGCAATAGTTTCCGAACTGATTTTTTTGTTTTTGTTTTTTACTGTAATCCATAAAATTTTGATAATACATACCATTATAATTAAATTTGCTGTAATTAAAAGGTATGGAGCTACAGAACTAAAAAGTATTTTATATATTATTTCTCTTTCTTGCATATAGCTATTCTCCTTATTTCATATAATAAAAAGCAGCTAAGTATTCACTTAACTGCTTCGGTCTTGTCCTATTCATTGATTAACCTCTCCTTTGTTGATTTTTATATCTCTTTATATTTATTATATACCACATATCACAATAATAACATTGTCAAATATATAAAAGGGTGAGATGTAAATGGATAAAATAAATAAGAGAAGTATTCCAAAAGAAAGAGAGTTTATTTGCAAGATGTGCGGAAACACATTCAAATCAACTGCTACACACGCAAGCTATTGCAAATATTGGAGCATAAAATGAGTTTTAACGAATTTATTAATACTTGCATTGATTATTACATAAAAAATCATAAAGACTGATTATTCCAATTCGTTTTTATGTGATTTATCAGATGCCTTTAAATAATCTTCGATACTCTGACGGGCAAACTCAAGTTCTTTTAATTCGCTTACTGTTTGTTTGTACTGCTCGTTTAATTCTTTTATATCTTCAATCAAGTGATTCCTTTCGTTTGTTAGTTTTTCAATCCTCGGCGATGTTTTGTCAGGATACAAATTTAATAATTTATTAACGGCATCATCGTACTTATGTAGTGCGTTGATGTTTTCTTTTTTATAACGGCTCGGATTTTTTGAATTTTGCAAACCTGTATGAACAGCTTTGTATTTTTCGTATGTGTTAATGAGTTTTATTGCATCTCCGATTTCATCAACCTGCCGTTGTTTCTTGTATGCAAAGATTAAGGCAACAACGCCGCCTATGATTGCAACGCCAACAAAACTTAGAATTATTACTTGTGGAGTACTCATACCACTTGTAATTTCAGCCGAATCAGATGTAGCTACCTTATCATATTCAGATACAGCAGATACGCTTACAACAGATACAACAAGCATAGCTGCAATCATTACAGCAACTATCAATTTTTTTATAATCCTCATATTTTACATCTCCTTTGCTTTCCACCATTCGTTGACTTTTTCGACTTCTTTCTCCCAGTCGGCTTTCTCATTCTTTTTGAGATAGTCCGATTTGATTTCTGCGATTTGCTTCTCCCAGTCATCAATATTGGTTTTCAAAAATTCGATTTCTTCCTCGTCAAAAACACTCTGGTCTTTTTTGTAATCTTCCAGTTCTGCATATCCATTTTCAATATCATCTATGATTTCTAAAAAATCATCATACACATCATAACCCGTGCACAAAAGAAATTTTAAAAGTGTTTCTTCGGGGAACATTCCAAACCAACAACGCTCGAACCACTTGTTGGCATAATCTCTTTCATCACTTCCGTTTGAGTAAGTACCACCAACTAAATCTCCGACAAAATTCTCTATCAGCTCTCCAATAGTCAGACCATACTCCCCACACTTTCTCGCCAGTCGGTCACAATCTGCGTCCGAAAGCCTTACAGTGATTTTTCTCTCTTTTATTGTTTTAATTTCTTTCTTCTGTTCTTCGTTAAAACTCATATCCCTTACTTTCATATTAACAAATCCTTTCCTCTTGAGGTGCGAAAAAAGCTAATAAATATTTAAAATATATTTTAAAATCGAATAAATAAAAATATTACACCTATGATTTCAACAGCAAACCAAGTAGCTGTCATTAATATTCCATATTTATCTACAAGTTTTATTTTTCTGTATATTTTAATGGTGTTGTAAAGAGAAATTGCTATAAAAATCGGTGAAATAATTATTATAATAAGTAATAGTATAATCATAAATTTCCTTTCATTTATATAATAAATTATGTTTAGTACAAACACTGCAGTTCCGCACTAACTGCAGTGTTTTTTCATTTTAATAAAAGGAGAAGGGGTATGTAAGGTGCGGTTTATTCTTTAATTTCACTTAAACTGAATAGATTTAAATTTTGGACAATTATAAAATGAATTGCTCCACTTGAGGTTTTTATTATAAGCATAAACAGTTGTAAGTTTGCTGCAATTATTGAAAGCCTTATCGTTAAGCTTTCCGATATTTTGAGGCAAAGTTACTGTTGCGATTTTTGAATTGTTTGAAAATGTATTAGAACCGATTTCGGTAACTACATAGTTGTAGCCGGGGAGAAATCCCGGTACTGTTACATTTGTATCATTGCCAAAATATGATTGAGAAATCAACTTTGAATTACTGCTCATTTGAAATATAAAATCACCATATACAATGATTGATTTTGATAGATATTGTTGTAGCAAAGATATGTCGTTAATATCCAATATTCCGCTACGGTCAAAGTCAGCGTAAGCAGGATAGAATTTTATTTTTTTATCTCCTGTAAGATATTGTTGTGTTAATGATACATCTACAACATTAATAACTCCGTCAAGGTTTACATCACCCATTTTCGGTGCTGCGTTTACCGGTGATGATAATAATGCTGTTGATAAGCTAAGTACTGCTAATGAAGCACAAATTATTCTTTTAATTTTCATATTTACCTCCTTGTGGGGTGTTGGGCTGTTCCAAATGTTTTGAAACAGCCCTGTATTTCTATCATCGGGGAACGATGAGAAGAAAACTATGTATTTGATATAAGTTCAATGAGTTTTTCTTTTGAAAAGAACTTTCTTAAATATCTGCGTATAAACTCATCAAGTTCATTGTAAGCAACTGTATATTTATTATTGTTAAGATAAAATTCAAGCTGCTTTTTAAGAAACTTTAATTTGTATTCGCAATTTTGATATTCCTGATATGGAACATAATTTTGTGTATTACCGCTTGCAGAAAAATTCTTAAATCGTTGACTAAACATATTAACAGATTCGGCAGTGGTAGGAAATGCAGTTGCATAATATTTTAACACCGAACTTGTACAGTTTAAAACTGTAGCTGATAAGGTCATAATCAGTTCGTTCGGAAACTGCTCTTTTTCCTTTAAGTGTCCCACGGTGGGACACTTGCGGTTGTTTGGTTCAGAATTAATTACCTTTTCAGATGAATTATTAACTTTTTCTTTCTCTGCTTTAAGAGGTTCAATTTCAATATTTTCTTCTTCAATATCAGCTTCTTCAAATAATACCGGCACATCAACTTTTTGATAAAAGATTTCTTGCAGATTGTCAGGTTCAAGTCTTATTCTTCTTGCAATGTCTTTATCAATCTTTTGGCAAACCGAGGCATTATTAAGAATAAAATTAAGCAATGAGATTTGTTGTTCCTCTGAAAGGAAAGAAAGTTCATATCCTGCACCGACTGTAATTGCTCCGCTGTCAACTTTGTTAAGCAAAGGTTTAATGAGATATGTAAGCCTGATGTGTCTATGAACAGCTTTTCTGTTTGTGTTGTTTTGCTCTGCTATAGCTGATACGGTTGATTTACTGCCAAGTTTTTTTAATAGTTCGGATTGTTCCGCATAACTGAAAGCAAGTTCAGAAGGGAGATAGTCGGTGTTACGGTCATTATTAGTGGCCAATAAGATTAGCCTTTGCTTGTCCGGGTCGGTTTCGTTTTTTATTATTGCTTTAACAGATTTTTGCCCATTCAGTAGGCATGCTCTTTTTCTGTGTCTGCCTGCAAGTAAAACATATCTGCCTTCTTTTTTTGACTTCACAACAGTAACAGGGTCAATCTGTCCTATGTGTTTCATACTTTCTGCTATGTTTTCAATTTTGTCTTGATGTATGCTTTGTGGCTGATCGTCTATTTCATCAATCAGAGATATGTCAATTTCTACAACTTGATTTTCGGTACTGCCGCCGAGCAATTCAGAGTATGCCTGCTCCGGGGTTTTTAATATTTGCTTTTTGGGTTTAAAAAAATCAGGCATTTTCACATTCCTCCATAATTCTATGTGCAGCCTCTATGTATTGAGCACCTACAACTGACTTGCAGTCTGAAACGCTGCTGCAATGAAAACCGACTGAATTTTTTGTTTCTGTTCTGTACGATATATATGTGTTAAAAACGAGATCGTTATAACTCTCTTTAAGTGCATTATAAATTGTAGCCGAATGTCTTGTATTTGTCTGATACATAGTAACAAGCATTCCGAGTAGGTATTTACGAATTTCTGTGTCTTTTTTTATTCTCATAAAGCTGTCAAGCATTTGTTCTACGCCCTCATAACTGAGTAAATCGGCTTGAACAGGAATAAGCAGCTTATCACAAGCGTTAAGAACATTTGTAACAAGCAAATCAAGAGCAGTTTGACAATCAAATATAATGTAATCGTAATTTTCGTTAAAATAGTCATTTTCAAAAATTCTTGAAATTACAGTTGAACTGTTATCATCTGCAGCAATAATTCCAAGCATACCGGCAAGCAGGTTAATTGACGGTATAAAGTCAAAATTTTCTTTTTCACAATAACGAATACAGTTTTTAAAATCTACATTCTGCTTTGTTACGGTGCTAAAAATAATGTCTGATGTTGTAGGTTTGCCGTCAGCTTCCCAGTCGAGCCAGTTCGATAAGTGGTGCTGTGGGTCGCAATCAACAAGCAATACTCTGCGATTGTTGACAGCAAGAGCTGCTCCGAGATTTAAAACAGTTGTAGTCTTACCTACGCCGCCTTTTTGATTTGATACTGCAATTTTAATTGCCTTATTATTAACTTTCATTTTTCGTTTCCCCGATTAAATGATATAAATTTATTACTAAGTGTCCCACCGTGGGACACTTGTTAGTTTGAATAATAAAAACAGACTGCTCGAAAAAGCAGTCATAATTACATCATCATAGCCATTCCCATATCGGGCATTGCTATTTGATTTGGTAAAATGGGTTGTGTCACCTGTGCAGCCTGAACATTTTTAATTGATGGTGTAAGTTCAGGTTTTAGACTATTGTTGATATTATCCGCAACTGATTTATATGCTCTGTGAGAGTGATCAAGTGATTTTGTAATGTCAGCCGAAGAGATACTTTTGTCTGCACACATTGTTTTGTATTGATCGGCAAGATGTCTTTGCCTGCTCTCAGGTATTTGCAAGCCAAAGTATGACTGCAACATTACCGATGTTGCGTCAGCTTCAAATTCCATTTGAGCTTCACTTTTAATTTGAGTTTTATCAAGCTCTTTATGTAAAATAGCGTGTGCGGTTTCGTGTGTAAGTACTGATAATTTTGTTGAATCGTCAAACATACCGCTAAGCGAAATTGAATTGCTTGCAGGATCAAAGAAGCCTCGCAGTGATACTGAATTAAATTGATTTTCGTGTACTTTACAATTCAACTCTTTTTCGCAATATGTTTTCATAAGTTCGTATAGCTGTTTATGCTGTTCTGATGTGTAACCAAGATCGAAATATTTAGGATAATCTTCTTTAGGACAATTTGTTTGTGCTATGTCAAAAACAGTACCGACTTTAAAATGTATTCGTTGCTCTGCCTCAATTCTATGTTGCTTGTAAGCCTCTTTCTGTTCTTTAGTAGCTTTACTGAGAGGAACAGGGCTGCCGTCAATATTAAGGTATGTCTTTATAGTTGGCACAAGTATTTTCATTCCGTGTTCGCCACGCTTAACCGAATAACCCATATCCTGATATGCTTTATAGCTGTTACAAAACATTGCACCCGGATTTTGCTGATAAATAAGCATTGTGTTTCTTGAACTGTAGTTATAAAAACGAGTTGAAAATTGCAAGTATTCAATCATATTCTGCGGATTATCTTTAAAGTTCTTAGCAAGTTCAATGACCTTTTGTTTCATTTCTTCTTTTGTCTGTTCTGATTTTGCCGGATCGTAAGCCAAATTCAACACCTCTCAATCTGCATATTGATTTATAATCCCTTTTTGTACATCATACGGCAATTCTGCAATACTTGTTAAATCTTTTGGAGAAATAGTTTCTCCTATTTCAATAAGATTTTCGGGTATTTCACAGAAAAATAATTCGCCGTCCTCACGCTTGACAATAAGTTTATCTTCATAATATCCGACAACCACATTGTCTGTGTATGGTTCTTCAAAACTTAATATACTCATAGCTGCCTCCTGATTTTATTATTATAAAAATACCCCATAAACAAATTTGTATATTATTGACCATATTATTACAATATGTTACAATACTGTTACCTAATTGCTTACGAGGTGTATTTTATGACTTTATGTGCTGTTTATCAGCAGTTCTTGAAAGAAAAAATTTCTGAAGGTGTAACTGAACACACTCTAAAATATTATAAATATAATTTACCAAAATTTATCGAATGGTGTGTAGATAACAGAATAGAAAATGTCGAAGATGTTTATGATCATTTGTTTGAAGATTATAAACTCTACTTAATCGAAAATAAAAACGGTACTAAAAAAATATCACTGCAAACTTATACAAGAGCAGTGAAAACATTTTTGCTGTGGCTGAATGAAAATGAGTTGCTTCAAAATGTGGGTAAATTGAAACTTATTAAAGCTGAAATAGCCAATATTGTTCCGCTGTCAGATGTCGAAGTAAAAATACTTCTTAATGATTTTGATAACTCATACTTTGGTATTCGCAATAAATTAATGGTAATGTTTATGCTTGATTCAGGTCTGAGAAGAGGAGAAGTAGTAAGTCTTGAATCAAAAAACATATTTATGCATAACAACACTATGTTAGTGCAAGGTAAAGGAGAAAAAGAGAGATTAGTACCTTTTGGTGAAGAAACTAAGCGATATATTAATCGTTATTCACACATGAGAAACGAATATGAAAAACGCTTTTTCCAAAAAGAAGATGGTACACCGATTACCGATAATACAATCAAGATGTATTTTCAAGAATTAAAAGAAAGTACAGGAATTATCAGATTGCACCCTCACTTACTTCGCCACACTTTTGCGACTAACTATATCCTTTATGGCGGTGATGTTGAAGAACTGCGAATATTGCTCGGACACACAAGTTTACAAATGACAATGAAATATGTGCATTTAGCTACACAACAAAGAATACTAAATCAGCGTTATCATAGTCATATTGATAAATTATTTTGTCAGTATGATAATAAATTGGCTCAGTAGAAGGGATAGCTTTTAATCAAGGTGTCCGGAGTTCGAATCTCCGATGGGTCACCATAAAGCCGCACATTTTACTTTTGTGCGGCTTTTGATTTAAAAACCACGAGTTGGGTTTAAATGGTGGGCTGTCGCCAAGCGGTAAGGCAACGGACTTTGACTCCGTCACCCGTGGGTTC